>ENA-ORXM01000133-ORXM01000133.1-marine-metagenome-genome-assembly--contig:-NODE-133-length-143331-cov-6.541919_pt1 | contig 143331 bp, 125 predicted proteins | sample MGYA00237867_ERZ511480 | MGnify/ENA primary metagenome ERZ511480 (study PRJEB26309, sample SAMN06266103) | marine metagenome | isolation source: Algal blade | place: United Kingdom:Sidmouth, United...
TATAATATATTGATCATATCCAGCTGCAATATATCCTCCCGTTGGTATAGAAATGATATCTTGGAAATAATGCAATGCGTGGGAGGAATCCAAGGAAGTGAAATTTCTATACCAAATGCTATCTCCATCTGTCGATAGCTTTGCTACAACACCATAACTCAACATTGTATCTCTTTCAGGCGCATCAATATAAGCTGAACCAGAGATTATATAACCATCTTTTTGGTTGGATTCGACAATCCCATTCCATTTAGAAAAGAGTGTAAATCCTTGCTCATATCTACCTATAATTCTCTCCCAAATCAAGTTGCCTCCCCTATCAAGTTTTGTTATTATAGGTCTATATTCTCTTTTATCCGGATCTGCTTTTAAGCTGCTATAAACTAAACAACCCTCACTATCCGTTATCTGTTGCGAAAAATGAACCTTAAATAATTCTGAACCTTCATCATTTGATTCTAATAAATTTAAGTCTTTATCAAACTTATAAATTCTAGAATCTTTGTTATCCTCTTCATTAATTCTAGCTATTAATGTGTAGGTATTGTCATTGTTTAATAAAATTCTGTCAGCTATCTCATTCCCTTTAAAATCAACTCTTCTATAAGAATTAACAATTGAATCATTTAAGATATGAATTATGCCAAGATCTATTTCAGTATTATCAGTTATATATGCACCGGACAACAAATATTCATTTTCTCCTAAAAGGAGAAAATCATAAGTATCAAAATCGGATAAATAAGTTTCAAAAGTATCTAGAGCTATAAAATCATTTCCCTTCCAATCATATGAATAAATCATAGTTCTTCCTGACCCTACACTCATCCAATACAAAAGGTCACCTTTTAAAATCATGTTATTACTTCTCCCTAGCACTAAGAAATAATCAAGCTGTGGTATTGTATCGAAATGTAACAAATCTCCGTTATAGTCAAATACTGACATAAACATATGTTGATAGTCTAATGAATCAAAATATGCAATACCTCCAACTATAAATTCATTATCTAGTGCGTGCAGTCCAAAAGCAGTTGACCATGAGCTTTCAGTCTGTTTCTGCATCGCTTCATATGTTTGACCAATACAGAAACTACAAATGAACAATAAAAATAGACTTACTGTAATTCTAAACATAGTAGTAATATAAGGATGCTCCATCACAAAATGGTCATAGAAGAAACTACAAATACTAGTTTACCACACAACCCATTCGATATTTAATTACTTTTGCAGCTTTACTCACGTTTAATGCAAAAGCGATGAGACTATATAACAAAGTAAACAAAGAAGTTCTTAAAGAACAAATACAGAAAGATGCGCGTCCGCGTACAACATTATCCTTTTATCAATACGCCCATATACCTAATCCTCATTTATTTAGGGATCATTTATTTATCCTCTTGGATGAAGTCGGTGTATTGGGAAGAATATATGTATCCAAAGAAGGTGTCAATGCACAGTTGTCTGTTTTAGACGAAAACTGGAGTGCATTTGTAGCCGCATTGGATACCATATCTTTTTTAAAAGGGATTCGCCTCAATAAAGCCATTGAAGATGATGGCAAATCTTTCTATAAATTGAAAATTAAAATCAGAGAAAAGATAGTAGCCGATGGCTTAAAAGATGAAAGCTTTGATGTCACCAATAAAGGGCAACACCTCAGTGCAGAAAAATTCAACGCATTGACAAGCGATCAAGAAAATACAATTCTTGTCGATATGCGCAATCACTACGAAAGTGAAGTCGGTCACTTTAAAAATGCCATTACACCCGACGTCGAAACTTTTAGAGAAGCACTGCCTGTTGTAGAAAAAATTTTAGAAGACAAGAAAGATAAAAACATTGTCATGTATTGTACAGGTGGCATTCGATGTGAAAAGGCAAGTGCCTATTTTAAGCACAAAGGTTTTGAAAAAGTTTTTCAATTAGAAGGTGGCATTATTGAGTATGCCCGACAAGCCGAACAACAAAATTTAGAGAATAAATTTATCGGTAAGAATTTTGTTTTTGACGAACGATTAGGAGAAAAGATCAGCGAAGAGGTGATTGCAAAATGTCATCAATGTGGAGAAAGCTGCGACAACCATACAAACTGTGCCAATGATGCTTGCCATATATTGTTTATCCAATGTGACTCGTGTAAAGAAAAATACGAAACCTGTTGTTCTGTGAAGTGTAAAGAATTTAATCAATTACCGATCGAACAAAGAGATGAATTAAAAAAAACCTTGACCTTTAATGGGACAAATTTTGGGAAAGGACGATATAAGGCACAGCGTAAAGATGAGCCATTAAATATGGAGTAATTTTTTTAACGAGAATCGCATAAAAGAAACCGCTATTCCTCAGCTCAAGCTGTGGAATCTGTATATATAAAGCTCTGCTTTATCTTTTTTACATAGCAGAGCTATAAGTACGCACAATCGCAGGCTGGAGCCAACGATTAACGAAGTTCTTTTTTAGGGATACCGTTATTCCTCAGCTCCAGCTGTAGAATCTGCGCACATAAAGCTCTGCTTTATCATATTTACATAGCAGAGCTTATGTATTCGCGCAATCGCAGGCTGGAGCCATCGATTAACGAAGTTTTTTTTTAGGAGAAACCGTTATTCCTCAGCTCCAGCTGTGGAATCTGCGTATATAAAGCTCTGCTTTATCATATTTACATAGCAGAGCTTATGTGTTCGCGCAATCGCAGGCTGGAGCCAACGATTAACGAAGTTTTTTTATACAAGAGACATAGTTTATGATTAACGGCATGAAGGTCAGGGAGTGTGATTGAGGAGGATGAAGGTTTTGGCGGAATTTTTGAATAAAAATTGTGACAAAACCGACCCCTCGGGAAAGGTGCTTTTACTCAAGCACTGCAAATAAAAATTGCGAGAGCCGAAGTATAAATTTCATTCGGCTTAAGCCTCAAACTCAATAAGCAATTGTGCTTTTTCGACTTTATCTTGTTCCTGTACTGACACAGATTTTACGACTCCTGAGCCTTTCGCTTTAATGATGTTTTCCATCTTCATCGCTTCTAAAGTGATTAATGAATCTCCCTCATTTACAGCATCACCCACTGACACATTTATTTTAAGCACAAGTCCTGGCATAGGCGCTTTGAGTTGGCTCATATTGTCCTCCTTCTTTTTATTCAATCCCATTTTTTCAATACGTTGATCTAACGCATTATGCAATTTGAGTGATACTGGGCGGTCATTTATAATAAGTGTATAAGATTTGTCTTCTTCAGAAAAAGAATCTATCTCAATATTATAAATGTCATTCTTATACTTAACTATATAATGTGTCTCATTCTCTTCTAAAATTCTAAAAGCTTTATCGTCACTTATATCCAAAGTTTGACCAGTTTTAAAAACGGCTTTAAATGCATTGTTGTCTTGACTCATTTTGAAGACTTGGCTTGTATACTTAAAAAGTAGGTTTCAAAAACTAAAAATATTAAATACACCCATAAAAATGGAAAAACAAAAAAAGTATCCTCAGGGTTTTTTTGTTTGGAATAAATGAATACAAATAAAAAAGCGGCAAAGAGTTTAAACAATACATTGACTAAAACAATGTAAATAAAAAAGGTTTTGCTCTGAGACTTTATGGCACGTTCGCCCAAAAAATAAATTGTCAGTGTTATCAGTGAAAAGAAAATAACGGCGTAGTTCAATATATCAAAGTAGTTATCTAGTGGAATAGCTTTTCCTACTAAAAAGAATAGACTATAAGAAAGCGCAATTGAAACAATAAAACCACTTAAAAATTTTAATATGGACATTTTATTTGGATGTGCTTATAACAATTTTATACAAATAAATAACGAGTGCAATGATAGCGAAACCTGCAGCAAAATAATTATTTGAGGTTTGAAAATGCCTATCTAAAAGCAAGCCTAGATATGCAGAAACACCTATAAGAGCCAAAAGCTGGAGTGGCATTCCCATATACTTTGCAAAAGTATCTAACTTATTGGAGTTATGTTTCTTTGACACTTAAGACACGTTAACCTCTGGCTTCTTATTTCCAGACATGCTTTTGACCTTTTGGCCCATATCGCAGTTGCCGTTGAAAATGGCACCCGTTTGCACTAAAAGTTTACCTGTCTTTATTTCACCAACAACCGTGGCACCTTCTCTTACATCTAAAGTATCATTGACAGTCAACTCCCCTCTAAAGTTGCCTTCAACCACTGCATTTTGACATACCGCAGTGCCTTCTACCTTGCCTTCTGGTCCAATAATTAATTTGCCACTACAATTTAATTTGCCATCTATAAATCCATCTATTCTTAAATCGCTTTTTGCAACGATAGTACCTTCAATTTGAGTACCGATGACGAGAGTATTTATTGCTGATGATGAAGATTGAGGAGAAACACCATTTTCTGTGCCTCCTTTTTTTGTGTTACCAAACATCTTTGAGTTATTGTTGAGTGAGTAATTACTTCAACAACAATGTAAAAAAAAATCCTTGCTTATTTGTTTTAAGCAAGGATTTTTAATCGAGTTTATAAGTTATTTAACGCCACTGAGGCGATATATCTTAGAATCTAGGACAGTAAACTGAACGTTTTTCTGGTCCACAGATTAAGTAGTTTAAAGAAAATTCAAAAGCACCATTACCAGTACCCGCTTGACTTAATTTTGATACAGTCACATCGTAACTAAATCCAATACCATAGTTACCATAGTCAAATCTTGTAGAAAGTATAAATGCATCTGAGTGAATACCACCATCTACCTGATTACCTACCCTGTACCAAGCACCTAACTGCCATGATTGTCCATCCGTACGAGACCCTAAATTGAATCTTGCAGATACACCACCATTGATTTCTCTATGTTGTCCTTGAGACATATAGATAAGACCAGGCAATATGCTCATGTTTCTATTCATTTCAAATTCACCACCACCATGTAGTGTTAATCTGCTGCTTAAAGTTTCATTAGTATTTCCTAAGAATGAAACACCAGGCTGATTTAAGTGATGAAGTGCTAATCCTACATAGTAATTGCTTTTGTCATCTATAACATTAAAAAATAAAAGTCCCGCAGAAATGTCTCCATGTAAAAAGTCAGGATCTGTAATAAATTGATTTCCTCCAACTGCCGTTGCATCATAACCACCATTACCATCATGTTGTGATGGCCATTGTGCATTTGCAGTATCTATTCTTTTTTGAGTTATTCCAGCATCTACACCAAATACAAGGTATCGAGCAGATTTTCTGTAACCTCCCATTTTTTTACTATAACCAAATGAGATTCGACCTTGAGTCGTGGCTAAATTTAAAGCACCCGCTCTATCTCCCCAGAAAGTACCTCCTATACCAAAATAATCAGATCTACCTACAGCAATTTTCTGATCATAAGAAACAGAATAAGTATTGTAAGCATCTCCTCTTAAAATTTGCGACCATTGATTTCTGTAATTGGCAACCAATCGCGTATTACAATTCATAACACCCGTCAATGCAGGGTTAAGATTTAATGGTGACATGTAAAACTGAGAAAAGTGAATGTCCTGCGCCGATAGAAAAGAACCGCTTGTTATAAAGGCGATAAGAACAAGTAGATTTTTAGTAAATCTCATTATTAAATTTTTTCGTTTACAATTTTTGGAAACTAGATTATCTAATTTACACACAAAAACTAAAATATTAAAGTAAATCATTAACCCAATCTTTATAAATGTCATATTGTCAGAAAGAGCAATAATATGGGTTTATGGCAGGTATACAAGATAATACAAGTAATATGCCATAAAAATTTTAATATTATCAAGAAAATCAACGGATTATGAATCTAAAAACTCTTGTACATATAAAAAAATCACATTTTGAGATAAATTATCAATCAAATATTTTATCTCTCGGATCATGTTTTTCTCATGAAATAGCAAAAAAATTATTTGATTTAAAGTACAATGTCGTCCAAAACCCTTGTGGAATTACTTTTAACCCCATTAGCATACTTTCATGTATAAAGACATGTAAATCAAAAGATTCGCTGCTCGAATCATCATTAAAAAATGTAGGGGAATTGTATGCACATCCAGATTTTCATGGATCTTTTAATGATTTAAGCCCCTCTAAGACTTTAATCAAGATTAATCGCTCAATAAATTCTGCAAAACCAGCACTAAAAACCATTGATACTGTGCTTATTACACTAGGCACCTCATGGGTGTACAAGTCCTTAAAAACTGGTGATGTGGTAAATAATTGTCATAAACAGCCTGCTAAGCTCTTTGAAAGATCAATGCTTAACTGCAAACAAGTTTTTAACGCTTTAAATGAAATCAAATTGGAAATTGAAGAAAGCTCGGACAAAGACGTCAATTTCATCATGACATTAAGCCCAATCAGACATATCAAAGATGGTCTGATCGACAATCAAAAAAGTAAAGCCACTGCTCTGGTCGCCATCCACGACTTTGTAGAAAAACATGACAATGTCCATTATTTTCCCTCGTATGAAATTTTATTGGATGAATTAAGAGATTACCGCTATTATAAAGATGACATGATACATCCTACCCCATTGGCCATAAATTATATTTATCAGCTTTTTGAAAAACATTATCTAAAGTCAGAAGATGCCGCTTTGCGCGAAAAAATTTCTAAAATAAACTTAGGCCTTCAGCATCGACCGATACATCCAGATTCCAAACAACACATCGCATTTAAAATGCAACTTCTAGAAAACATCACGCAGCTGGAAAAAGAAAACAGTGGAATTAATTTCGATAAAGAAAAAAATCTGCTTTCTAAATAATTCTTTGAGGAGAAGAATGACTTATGTCCGTATTCTCTCCTTGCCAATCCAAATCTATATTGATAAGCCCAGGAGATTTTCCTGTCTCAAGAGACCCTAAAGATTTTTGAAATCCCAAAGCTTGCGCTCCATTTAAGGTGCTCCACTTTAAGAGCTCAGTTAAAGGAACATACGATTGCATTTTTTTTATTGTCTTTAATTCTTCCCAGATCGACAAAGTCCAATTAGACATAATGCTGTCCGTCCCTATACACATTTTAGCCTCGCGCTCTATAAAGTTTTTATAATTTGGCATTCTGTTTTCTATATACAAATTCGCATTCGGACACGTTACCCAATACACATTTTCTGACCAATCATGAGCCGCTTTTATGTCTTCTTTGGTGCATAATGTATTGTGAACAAACAAATTTCTTCTCTTAGGTTTCATATTTGCCAAAGCATAGAAAACAGATGTTTTTCCTATCGGTTTGAATGCACTTAAATCAACACCAAATCCTTTGAAAAATTCCTTAAAGCCACCCGTTCCATTTTCAAAAAGAAGATTTTCATCTAGCGTTTCTTGATTGTGCATACTGATTGTTGCCGTCTCAGGATTCGCCTCATTTATAAATTCAAATAGCTTTTTAGAAACGGAATAAGGAGCATGCGGAACAAAAGATTTTTTATTGCCTTGACTCGCATCTTGATCACGAAAAACATTGCGGTAATTTTCAACAATAGATTCCAAATTCGCAGGGTTTAGAAAGTCATACATCTCAATAAAACTATAGTACCTAATTTTACTTTTTGCCTTTTGATCAGCCGTATCAGTTTTATTACAAATGTCCCCTACTGCCTGTACACCTGCATTGAACATGTTTTCATCTTCCTCTTTTATTTTTGCAAGAATCGTCTCCTGATCAAAATCTCGATGCTTTACAACGTTGGAAATAAACGGAATCAATTGAGTGCCTGTTGGGCACAAACCTTTCATGTGTGATAGCTCTAAATGACAATGACAATTAATAAGTCCTGGCATAATTACACCATTAAAAAACTCAATATCTACTGAAGGAAAATCACTTTTCTTGCCTGTTTTTTGAATAACACCTTCATCATCAATCGCTATTATGCCATTCTTTATCGGATCAATATGAATCGGCAAAATATATTCAGCGGAAATATATCTCATAATTATAAATCTTTTGCGATGATGCCACTTTTCAATCGTGGCATAAACCATGTGCTTTTTGGTGGCAAGGTCTCGTTTTTATCTGCTATAGAAGTAAGTTCTTCTGAAGACACAGGATAAATACAAATACCCACCCCAACATGATATTTGTTACTTTGCTTTACAACTTTACTCAATGGTTCTGTACCGCCATAATATTTAATACGCATGTCCACTCTGACATCCGTGATGTTTAAAATTTTTCCAAAAATAAATTTATTTATCAGTGCCGTATCAAGTACAAAATCTTCTGTTGTTTTTAAATACTTTTTCTTCCAGTTTAATTCATACCAATTGTTATCAATGTAACAAGTAACAACATGTTTTTGTGTTGGTTTTTTTGCCGAAGAAAGCATCTTAATATTAAAATATTTTGCCAACTCTGCCATAAATTGAGAACTCGGCATGATGTCAGTAATATCGACAACTCTATTAAAATCAAAAATCTTTAATTCGCTAAAAGGAAAATATCCTGTCAATAACTCGCTGTATTTTTCAGCCTCAGCTCCAAGATCTTCACTCGAATTTAATAAGGCTATCGTTGTGGTTCTGTGGTGACCATCTCCAATATATGCTTTCTTAAGTTTGGAAAATGATTTAGAGATTTTCGAGACATCATCTTTATCATACACCTTCCAAATCAAATGCTCCTCATTCGAACTTTTAAATACAACGCGGATATCTGGTTTGTTTGTTTTGGCCAAATATTTTAGATAATCTGTAATTTTATCTATCGGGTTGTAACCCAATAAAACAGGTTTCACTAACGCTTTTCTTTGCAATAAAAGATGCATCATTTGCTGCTCTTTGGCCGCCAGAGTTTTTTCGTGTTTTAGGATGGCACCTTTCCTTAAATCAGAAACACTTGTGGTACAAAGAAGCCCAGTATGGGTTCCATATTCGTTTTTAATTTTATAAATAAAATACCCATCCTTTTTTGATTGGTTATAAAATCCACTATTGCGGTATTCTAAATATTGATACTTAATGTTTGAAAAAAAAGATCCTGGTGAGGTAATCAAGTCAACTTTTGGGAAAACACCTTTAAAGGGCTTAATATTCATAACTGATGTGTGTAGAGTTCTTAATTTTTCACTCAAACTAATTAAAAAAGAATCTATTTTTTAGTCTGTATTGATGTAAAACTTAAAAAGTCAGAAATTTGCTATCCAATAGCCTATAAGACAGCTTTATATATTATGGTCTTTTGTCATATATTGCATAAAATTTAGAAAATGAAGATCACTTTTCCAGATGGAAACGTAAGAGAATACGATTCAGGAGCTACGCCTCTTGAAATAGCGCAATCAATAAGTGAAGGATTGGCTCGAAATGTTTTGACAGCAAGTGTTAACGGAGAAAAATGGGATGCCACCAGACCAATCACCGAAGACGCTAATATAAAGCTGCACACCTGGAATGACGATGAAGGAAAATATGCCTTTTGGCACTCTTCTGCACATATTTTGGCAGAAGCACTAGAAGAATTGTTTCCCGGCGTAAAGTTAGGAATCGGACCTCCTATAGAAAATGGCTTTTACTATGATGTAGACACGGGAGACAAAACAATAACGCCAGAAGATTTTGGGAAGATTGAAAAGAAAATGCTTGAGCTGGCCCAACAAAAAAACACATTTGAAAGGTCGGATGTTTCCAAAGCGGAAGCCATTGAATATTTTAATGAAAAAGGTGATGAGTACAAGTTGGAATTGATCGACGGACTTGAAGATGGACAAATCACTTTTTATAAGCAAGGTAATTTCACCGACCTGTGTCGTGGACCTCATATACCAAGCACAGGAAAAGTTAAAGCCATTAAAATAATGAGCTTAGCTGGTGCCTATTGGAGAGGTGATGAGAACCGAGAGCAAATGACCAGAGTGTATGGTATTACTTTTCCTAAACAAAAGGAACTCAAGGAGTATTTACATATGCTCGAAGAAGCCAAAAAACGTGATCATAGAAAGTTAGGTAAAGAAATGGAGTTGTTCATGTTTTCCGAAAAGGTAGGATCAGGCTTACCCATTTGGTTACCTAAAGGAACGCAAATCAGAGAAAGGCTACAGTCCTATTTAAGAGGTGAGCAAGAAAAACTAGGATATCAAATGGTAATGACGCCACATATAGGCGGCAAAGATTTATATGTCACTTCTGGCCATTATGATAAGTATGGTGAAGACAGTTTCCAACCCATTCGCACTCCAAGAGAAGGAGAAGAGTTTTTACTAAAACCCATGAACTGCCCACACCACTGTGAAATTTTCGGCAACAGACCAAGATCATATAAGGAGCTTCCTTTGAAGCTTGGAGAATTTGGAACAGTATATAGATACGAACAAACTGGAGAACTGCATGGTCTTTCTAGAGTAAGAGGTTTTACGCAAGATGATGCACATATTTTTTGCACAACAGAACAAGTAAAAGGTCAGTTTTTAGAAGTGTTGACTTTAACCACGGAGGTACTGAATAAAATGGGTTTTGAGTATACTGCACAAATTTCTTTGCGTGATCCAGAAACACCAGATAAATATATCGGCTCCGATGAAAACTGGGCCGCTGCAGAATCTGCAATAATCGAAGCCACAGCAGAAGTTGATATTGAAACAGTAACAGAATTGGGAGAAGCTGCGTTTTATGGTCCCAAGTTAGATTTTATGATTAGAGATGCCTTAGGCAGAAAATGGCAATTGGGTACTATTCAAGTTGATTATAATTTACCTGAAAGATTCAAACTGGAATATATCGGTTCTGATAATAAGCCACACCGTCCTGTTATGATTCACCGAGCACCTTTTGGTTCTATGGAAAGGTTCATGTCAATTTTAATTGAGCATACTGCAGGCAAGTTTCCGTTGTGGTTGACGCCAGACCAATATGTTTTGATTCCTGTCGACAACAAATTTTTACCTTACTGTGAAGAAGTTCAAACAGAATTAAACAAATATGATATCAGAGGTTTTGTTGATGATAGAAATGAAACTATAGGTAAAAAAATCAGAGACAATGAATTGAAGAAAATACCTTTGTTATTAATTGTAGGTGAAAAGGAAATAGAATCTAAAGGCGTTTCTGTAAGAAAACAAGGAGACGAAGATGGCGACTTGGGAACAAAAACCATATCAGAATTTGTTGAATATTTCAAAACACTTTTATAATGAAAAAGTTCTTATTTTTTCTGGCATTTATTTGCATTGGGCAAACAGCTTTTACACAAGCAGAAGTTGTTTTCAAGGAAGAAGTTCAAACGCCAGTACCTGTAATTACTTTCGATAAAAACACCTACGACTTAGGTGATGTAAAGAAAGGAGAAACCAGACAAATAGAATATACTTTCAAAAATACCGGCACAGATTTTCTAGAAATAGAATTGGTTACATCTTGTCACTGTACAACCATTGATTGGCCCAAAGGACCCGTTGCGCCTGGTGCAGATGGTAAAATCACAGTGACCTATGATAGTACCGAACAAAAGATGGGTCAGATCAAAAAAACAATAGACATTATCTGTAATACAGATCCAATTGTGGTGGAGGCGTTTTTTCATGTAAATGTCACAGAGTAAGAGATTTTTTGCTTTGCAAAAAATGGTTTTAAGGGCTTAAGGCATTATGGTTTTAGGGGTTAAAAATTTGCTGCAGAAGAGATCTTCAATGCTTTGTAATCGGTTCTTTGCAAAGCAAAAAATGGTTTTAAGGGATTAGGGCATTAGGATTTTATGGGTTATAACTTTGCTACAGAAGAGATCTTTAATACTTTGAATCCCGTTTTATAACAACATGAGTTTTATACAATCATACTTAGATTTTTTACTTTGCAAAAAATGGTTTTAGGGGCTTAGGGCATTGGGGTTTTATGGGTTAAAACTTTAGTAAAGAAGAGATCTTTAGTACTTTGAAATCGGTTTTGTAACTATATGAGTTTTATACAATCATGCTTAGATGAAAAACACTTTTAGAACTTTAGAGGAACAGAGAGTCGCTTTTTCTAATAGACCCTTTCTAGCAACACCTATTTCAGGCTTGATCGTTTGGACTATTATTGGAATTGCAGCAATTTTTTTACCCACAAGAACTACAGTTTGGGTCTTATTTATTGGAACAGGAAGCATTGTTTATCTGGCTCTTTTTATTTCAAAGTTTACTGGAGAAAATTTTCTTGATAAATCAAAACCAAAAAATGAATTTGACAGCCTTTTTATGTTTACCGTCGCTCAAGCCGTATTGGTTTACGCAATAGCTATTCCATTTTTTCTGATCGATTACACTTCACTTCCCATGACCGTTGGGATTTTAACAGGATTAATGTGGTTGCCTTTTTCTTGGATTATTAAACATTGGGTTGGCATCTTTCATTCCGTTTTAAGAACCCTAATTGTCCTGTCACTTTGGTATCTTTTTCCTGAGATAAGGTTTATTACAATACCCTTTGCTATCTCAATAATATATGTGCTTACCTTTTTTATCCTCCTGAAAAGACTGAAGAAAAGTAGGAGTCTTGGGTAATCATAAGGATTCTAGTTTTCCTGACTTTTGAGGAACATATTTTATCAGCTTGAAAAAAAATTAATCCGTTTGTTGTGCAGCTTGAGAAGAATGAAAACAGTTCGCTGTGCTGATGTCGTTAAGGAATTAAGAAATTACGGTTTTAGATGTCTTGACTTTTTGGTTACTTTTTTGGCAATGAAAAAAACAACAATGACAATTGGAATAAAAAAGGGAATTAGAAGTCAAAGGGTTTCATAATGATTTTAATTTTACTATCTATTGAGGAGTGTGTTTTAATCAGAATGAAAAATTAATAAAGTCAATTCGAAGAAAAGAAACTAAAAAGATGTTATCCTCTTAATTCCATCAATAATCTTTTGACAAGCCATCCCATCTCCATAAATTTCAATAGGTTTTGACTTCTGATTTAACAGATGTTTGATGTCGCTACTGATTGTGTTTGGATTATATAATTTACAAAACGAATGATCTAATAATTCTACGCGTTCCGTTTCTTGCCTTAAGATAATTAAGGGTTTGCCCAATGCTGGCGCTTCCTCTTGTATCCCACCACTGTCCGTAAGAATAATATTAGAGGCATTCATTATCCACACAAAAATATTGTAAGACAATGCATCAATACATCTAATAATATTTGAATCCTTAAACTCTTCAATTATGGCTTGAAACTTTGGATTGGGATGCATCGGAAAATATATTACTAAGGAATTATCTTCGGCCGCCGATTCAATATTTTGCAACATCTGCAACATAGTTTCTATAGTGCTTTCTCTTCTATGTAAGGTGAGCAACCCTACTGAAATGCCATCGCTCGTAAGTGCATCTATCTCATTTTTAAGTTTTTCATCAACATTGAGTGTTCCTTGGGTGATTGAATTTGAAATATACTTTAAAGCATCAATGCCTGTATTTCCTGTTATAATTATAGATTCAGGTTTGACATTTTCGCTGATCAAATTTTCCTTGGCGGAATGTGTTGGTGCACAATGAAGATCAGCAACCATATCAATATAGCGTCTGTTAATATCTTCTGGAAAGGGTCCCCATTTATTGTATGTTCTTAAGCCTGCCTCCACATGGACCAACTTTATTTTATTCAAAAAAGCAATTTGACTTCCGCAGTAGGCGGTTAAGGTATCCCCTTGTACAATTATCAAATGTGGCATTTCCTCTTCAACAAGTTTCTGAAGTGCCCCTAGCATATAGGCCATCTGTGCTGCCATGGAGGAATTATAATCCATCGCCTCAAATTCAAAATCAGCTTTTATCTTAAAATTTTGTAAAACATCAGAAACTAATTCTTTATGCTGGCCTGTGGAACAAAGCTTTGCAGTAAATTTATCATCTTCACACAAGTACTTGTGGAGCAATGCCATTTTAATAGCCTCCGGACGCGTACCAATAATGCTTATTACTTTCAACAAATGTTAAAGATTGAAATTCGAAGGTAGAAAAATACTGTTTATTTCCCTTACTCGAACAGGATGTGTTGAGTATGCAGCAGCATTAGCAGAAAAAATAGGATATGACAAGCTTTATATTGTCTGTTCTGAAGAATCTGCACCTGCCTTTATAGAGAAAGATGTCATCATTAAAACCTATAGTGGCAAATGGGGATTTATGTGGCGTTCGATGTTTTTTAGAAAAGGCATAGAGAAAATTTTAGATAAATTCCACGCTGAACACGGCAATCATTTTACAATCCTTTTTCCTGTATTTCATCCTTGGAATATTATGATCTACAGATGGAGCCAAAGAAAGAAGGTCCTTTTACATACCGTTGTCCATGACTATAATATGCACTCAGGTGAGGAGGATAAAAACGTCCAATGGTTCCAAAATAAAATAATCGACCAATCCGCAAAAGTGATTTTTTTAACTCGAGCAGAACAAGAGAAAGCCATTCAATATGGTGTGGATAAACAAAAAACAATTATTTGGCCGCATCCACTTTTATCTGTCAAGGCACAACATAACTGCGCGCACTCTAAAAAATTAAAATTGCTTTATCTCGGCAGAGTTAAAAAATATAAGGGTATAGAATTGCTTATTGAAGCCATTGCAGAATTAGATATAGAAAAACTTACCATCGCAGGCGAAGGCAAGCTCAATGATTCCTATCCGAACACCGTGGAACACATTAACAAACGGATTACTGAAGAAGAAATGGCGCACCTGATAGAAACGCACCACGTATTAGTCTTACCATATATTGATGCCAGTCAATCTGGTATTTTAACCATAGGCATAAGCGCAAATATTCCCATGTTGATTACTAAGCAAGCCGGACTACAAGAGCAACTGAATAATGAATCAGCCATATGGTGTGCACCAAGTGTTAAAGGCATAAAAAGTGGAATTGAGGAATATCAAAATAGCCCAGAAAAATATCAATCTATAAAACAAAACATGGAGAGATTTAAAATCAAATTTGAATCTGAAAATTCTGCCTTATATGAACAATGCACTAAAAGTTAATGATATCGGGGTTTTGAAAATCATTTACAGTTCATTTACATCCTTTTACACGAAATAATGGCATTTCAAAAACCTAAGTTTTAGATTGGTGAAAAATTGAAAATGAAAAATATTAAATATTTTATTCAACTACTTACTCTGTTTATGACCTTGGTTTTGTTTACATTTTGCACGGGTCAGGATACACCAGACATTCCATCTGAAACTAATGTGGCTGTTATAGGATCAAATGATACCATCCATCAAGTAGGAAAAAACATTTATACCATATTCGAAGACAGTCAGAAAAATTTATGGTTCGGTCTATCAAACCAAGGTGTCGCCAAACTCAACAAAGCAGACAGCAATAACATAACATTAGAATACTTTTCTACCAAAAATGGTTTGTGTGGTAATACCGTAGCCAATATTGCAGAAGACAACAAAGGACGGATGTGGTTTGGGACACACGGCGATATGAGTATTCTGAATCCCTTAGAGAGTAGCAATGAAAAATTTATTGCTTTCCCAAAAGATGATGAAGGTATTCCTGTGTTAGGTTATGGATGGAAAAGTGTCAAAACAGATGCCAAGGGAGAAATTTGGATCAATACTCATCATGGTATTTTTCAATATAAAAATGCATCTTTCAATTTATTTAAAGTGCCAATAAATAATATTGACACACCTTCGTTTTGCAATACTCCGGGATTAATATCAATGGACTTCATCGACAAAAATGGCAACATGTGGTTTGGCACTGATGGTTTCGGTGTCTATAGATATGATGGAACATCATTTACACAATACACTAAAAAAGAAGGCCTGCTTAGTAATAATGTTATGAGTATAACTGAAGACAAAGCTGGTAACATTTGGTTTGCATGCATTGAACCTAGTTTCGATTCTAGAAAAAGTGGTGTGCCCGGTGTCAGCAAACTAAACATTCAAAAAAATACTTTTACTTCATTTAAAGACAAGAAGGGATTGTATAATAATAATGTACATACCATTTATGCCGATAACAGTGGCAACGTTTGGATAGGCGCGACAGGCACAGGCTTATACAAATTTGATGGAGAAAATTTTACATTATTTGACGAGCCCGCAGGCATTGATCTGACTAGCAACTTTCATGTTAGCGGATTGCAAAGCATTTTAGAAGATAGTAAGGGTCAGCTATGGTTGGGTTATTCTGGTGGCTTATTTAAGTTAGAAGGATCGGAAATTGTTAATGTAACACAAGATGGGCCTTGGTGATTATTTTTTCGTAAAACGATGATAGCTGGTGTTTTCACCAAATGAGATTAAGTTGATTATATACCTTAGCTGTCTAAAGCTGCCATTTTTTATCTTGACACAATTATGTGTTGTTCTTTTGAGTAATATTTCCTCCATGCAACCCCTCCAAATACTCCTGCTCACTCTGCCCAGGCGTAGCTGTAACTTTAGCTTGAATACCTAACTTATCATAATCCATAATACTGGTGTATCCAGACCGACTGATGACAAGTTTACTTTCGAGGAGTATTTGATTAACTAATTTTCTGTTCGCAAGTGCATAAACTTTCCAATGGTCGACGCCTTTGATTGGATATCCTTTTTTTGTACCGCGTATTAATGCGATGCGTTTATTGGTATCCTTATACTCTTCGATAAGCGTTTGTTCCCATTCAGTTCGTGCAGGTTCGGGACCTGATAAGACAATCCCAATATCATATTTTTTTTCTGTTTTGTACTTTTCTAGATTAGATAATGGACCAATGTATTTTACGTTTTTTATAAACTTGGGGTCTGAGAGTTTTCCCGAAAGTCTTCTGTCCTCATAATCGGGGACCCAACAAGTGTCAAACTGGTTGAGATAAAAACTATTGCCCTTATTTAGAAAAAAAGAAAGAACCGAATGCGCTGTCATTAAATTGAGTTGGTGAGAAATAATTACGCAGGGCTTTTGTGATGTATAAAAACCAAAACGACTATCAGAAATAATAAAGTCTATATCTTCAGTTTTTAAAATTTCCTTGAGCACCTTTCTTTCTTTTCGGATAGCCGAAAAAACATTTGAAACATTATCTAAAACAATCGAAAAAAAATTACCTTTCTTGTAGCGCACATTATATGGCGGCAAGCTTATCGCATGTAAATTTGGAAATTCAAGACGCAATAAATCCAAGGCCTCGCCATCACTAGCGAGCGTAACTTTATAATTTCTAGAAATTAGTTCTTTGATGATAGGGATACATCTTGAAGCGTGCCCAAGACCCCAATTAAGTGGTGCAACTAAAACATGTTCGACATTCTCAGGAATGCTTAACATGTTTAACCCCCTATTCTGATTTCATCATCAAATTTATTGAAAAACTTATATTGATTAAGATGATAATTGTTGTCCATATCCAACTTTATCCACTTCTTATATGTGAAGTACCACTGCCACTGTTTGTTATAAATACCTTTCTTCAGAAATGTATGTAGAAATGGATTTACCTTTAAAGTGATACTACTGTTTGGATAAGCTTCAACTATAAATTTCACATTTCTCTCTATCTCATCAGGCAATAACATAGCAGGTTCAACTTTTCCTGTGCCATTACATGAAGGACATAATTCTAGCGTATTTATTTTCAATTCAGGTTTGACACGTTGACGTGTGATTTGCATTAAGCCAAATTTACTTAACGGTAAAATCGTATGTTGTGCACGGTCATTACGCATATAATCTTTCATCTTTGTAAAAAGGATATTTTTATTTTCCTTGTTACGCATGTCGATAAAGTCAATAATTATAAGTCCGCCTAGATCTCTTAATCTTAATTGCCTTGCGGTTTCTTGAGCCGCTTCTACATTAACTTTTAAGGCCGATGTCTCTTGATCTTGTTGTTGCGTTTTGGGACCACTATTCACATCAATGACATGCATAGCTTCTGTGCCTTCGATCACTAAGTACGCACCACTCGACATCGTCGGTGTCTTACTAAAAGATGTCTTTATTTGTTTTGAAATACCATAACTCTCAAAGATGGGTTTTTTGCCTTTGTAGTGATTTACAATATTAGCAGACTCTGGTGCCACTTGCTTTAAGTATGACTTTGTATTGTTATACAATTCTTGATCGTTGATTACAATCTTATTGAAAGAATCGTTTAATAAATCTCTTAAGAGGCTTTGCGTTTTATCAATTTCACTTAACAGCTTTCCTGGCTTGGCAGATTTTTTCAACTCTTGAAAAATAAATTCCCACTTCCCTACAAGGTTTGTTATTTCATCATGTAGGTCAGCAACCTTTTTACCTTCTGCTGCTGTGCGTATTATAAACCCAAAGTTTTTGGGCTTTATGCTTTCTATTAAAACTTTAAGTCGATTGCGTTCCTCTGGATCAGAAATCTTTTTTGAAACCGCAACAGCATTTCTAAAAGGAGTCATAACCATGAATCTTCCCGCAAGGGTGATTTCGCATGTTAGTCTTGGACCTTTAGTAGAAATGGGTTCTTTAAGAATTTGAATTAAAACAGGTTGTCTTCTGACAAAAACCTTATCAATCTTACCATTCTTATCATTCTCTTTTTCCATTTTGAAGTCCTCGAGCAGATGACTTCTGAGTTGATTATTAATGGCTAATTTGGTGTATTTCTGTACAGACTTGATTTGGGGTCCCAAATCAGTGTAATGTAAAAAAGCATCTTTTCTTGTACCTACGTCAAGAAAAGCAGCGTTAAGACCAGGTCTCAACATTTTTACGTGTCCTAGAAATATGTCACCTACCGTGAACTGTACATCGCTTTTCTGTGTGTGGAGCTCTACAAGTCTTCTGTCTTCCAGAAGAGCGATTTCGACATCGGTAGGAGTTGCTTTTACTAATAACTCCTTTTCCAAAGTCTTTAGTTTTATAGGCTATCGTAGTTTCATGATATACGAATGAGGTTCGGTTTCCGGAGGGAAGGAACTGATCTTATGAAACTATACTTTTTAATCAGACTAAAAAGAAACTACAGATAACCTGAATTTATAATTATCTATTTATTCTTTTTCTTGTGTCTGTTTTTTCTCAATCTCTTTTTTCTCTTATGAGTTGAAATCTTATGACGTTTTCTTTTTTTACCGCAAGGCATATATCTTAATTTTTATTTATCAAACAAATTTTCTGTGCTTCCTCTGCTTTGGCTGTCTCTCCTTTCTTCGTATAAACTTCCGCAAGCAGACAATAAGCATCAGTTCTATTTTTATCAATTTCAATAACCTGTGTCAATCTCTGTACCGCTTTATCCAACTGATTGGTTTGTAATGACAATCTTCCTAGTTGAAATAACACATTAGGGTTATTTGGGTTCTCTTTATTGAGCTCAATTAACATTAACACACCTTTCATCGGATTAGTTTCATCCGGGACATCTACATAGCTTAATGCTAAATTAATGGTATTGTCAAGATTATTGGGATTAAGTGATAAAGCATTCTCTAAAGCCATTCTGCTTTTAGAAACAGCATGCTTCTTTTCAAATTCATTTTCATTCATTTTGGCAGCAATAGCATAGGTCGTCCCTGTTATGCTCCAAGCAGATTCTGAATTATCAATATTAGCAATCTTTTCAGCAAAATAACCTGAAATCAAAGGTTGTCCTTCAGAGTACCATAATGATGCCATGGATTTTAAATATCCCACTTTCGTGGAATCATCCGTTGCACGTTCTAGTTTTTCCTCCAAAACCATTAAATCAGATTTGGCTTGTGCAGATATATTTTCTTTGTTTGCCTGAATGATTCTTTCTACACTGACTAATTCCAAATTTTGAGCTCTGGTCTTTTCCACAGCCTTAGTTTCTTTTGTTTTTGTATCACAACCTAAGTAAAGCACTAAAAACAAACCTGTAAATACAGCTATCGTAGTTATTTGTGCTTTCTTCAAGCTCATCTAGAATTTAGGTTCTGTTGATGTTGATGGCGCAGGTACAGTTGGATCCGCAACTTTAGTTTCTGGTTTTTTAGGCTCAGTTACTTTATCTTCTGGTAATGAATTAACATTATCCTTTACTTGATCAACAAATATTTTAGCGGGTTTAAAAGCAGGAATATAGTGCTCCGGTATCTCAATAGCTACGTTTTGCTTTATATGTCTTCCTATTTTCTTTGCTCTCTTTTTTATTACAAATGAACCAAAACCTCTGATATAAACATTCTCGCCACCAGATAAAGATTGCTTAACCTCTTTGAAAAACTCTTCTAAAGTTACTAATACGTCTACTTTTGGTACTCCCGTTTTCTCTGCTATCGTGGTAACTAAATCAGCTTTTCTCATGCTTACGTAATTTGTTGATTAATAAGTGTTTATGGGTATTCTTCAAGTTAAGGGAGGGCAAATTTCGGAAAATTATCCGTACAAGGAAACAATTTCCACTCTTTTTTAAAATTTTAATTAAATTATCGACTAAATGACATAAATCCCTCAATTTCAACAATATAGAATATGGCACAGTCTTTTCACCCTTTTACGTAGCTTTGGGCTAAATTATTAGCAATTAAATCATATCAATTGAGTAAGTCATGATATTATCAATGACCGGTTTTGGTCAAGCATCTGCAGAGATTGGGAATAAAACCTTCAAAATTGAAATTAAATCCCTTAACGGGAAAACGACAGACATTCGATTTAAATCAAACTCAAGTCTTAGAGATAAAGAGATCGAACTTCGAAAGCTCATACTTGAGAAAGGAATGAGGGGTAAATTCGATGTCAATCTAAGTATAGAATCCTCATTAGGAGAGGAAGACACATTTATCAATCAGCAATTAATGCAACGCTATTATAATGATCTCAAAGCTTTTGCAGATAAAAATAATATCGTCGCTGGTGATATGTTGCAATCTATTATTCGTTTGCCGAATATTGTCCAAATTAATGAAGGTGACATTTCTGATGAAGAATGGACACAAATTAGCGACATGGCACATAGAGCTTTAGATCAGCTTAATGCCTTTAGAGCCACTGAAGGTGAGTCTCTTAAAAAAGATATTTTAGGAAGTGCCGCTAAAATCCAAAGCCTGCTCAAAGAAATCGAACCGCACGAAGGTGCACGGATCGAAAACCTCAGAGAGCGTATCAAGAAAAACCTGAACCAATATCTGGCTAAAGAAAATGTTGATGAAAATCGCTTCGAACAAGAAATGATTTTTTACATTGAAAAATTAGACATCAACGAAGAGAAAGTCAGGTTAGCACAACATTGCAAATTTTTTAAAGAAGCCGTAGAGTTAGATAAAAAACTCAAGGGCAAAAAACTATCCTTCATCAGCCAAGAAATGGGAAGAGAAATAAATACGCTTGGCGCGAAAGCACAACATCCTGAAATCCAACAAGCCGTTGTGCAAATGAAAGATCAACTAGAAAAAATAAAAGAACAAGTCCTGAATATTCTTTAATGAGCAGCCCAACAAGAAATTACGATTTAATTGTTTTTACCGCGCCTTCTGGTGCCGGCAAAACGACTATAGTCCGCCATCTACTAAAAAAATATTCTGACAAACTCTCTTTTTCGATTTCTGCCACAACACGTCGTAAAAGAGACAACGAAACAGATGGTAAAGACTACTATTTTTTGGACAACAAAACATTTAAGGAAAAAGCCAAAGAAGGATTGTTTTTAGAGTGGGAAGAAGTCTATAAAGACAAACTTTATGGCACACTACACTCGGAGATAAATAGAATTCTTCAGAGTGGAAAAATGGTTATCTTTGACATCGAAGTTAATGGCGCACAAAGTATCAAAGACAAGTACGGCGACAAAGCATTAGTCATATTTGTTAAGCCGCCTTCCTTCAGAACTTTAATCGCACGACTCCAAAATAGAAAAACAGAAACTCCTGACAGTTTTAAGAAAAGAGTCATGCGTATCAAAAAAGAATTGCTTTTTGAAAATTCTTTTGATTTGGTTTTACTCAATGACATACTTGAAGACACACTTAAAAACGCTGAAGAATTGTTTGAAAAAAAGGTATTAAAGGACAAATGACATTAGAAACTAAAACAACGGACGGGATCACCATTAGGATAGGGGCCTTTTATGAAGAGGGCTCTTCGCGTCCGCTCAATCAATATTATGCGTTTTCGTACACAGTTGAAATCGAAAACAATACCTCTTTTGATGTACAACTGATGAGACGTTATTGGATAATCAAAGATGCTAATCTTGATGTAAAAGAAGTGGAAGGTATCGGTGTAATTGGCAAGCAACCGATTATTAAACCTGGTCAAATTCATAACTACTCTTCTTGGTGTCCTCTTGCAACACCTATCGGTAAAATGGCGGGTTATTATACAATGAGACGCACATTAGATGAAAGCACTTTTAAAGCTTATATCCCTGAGTTTCAAATGACAGCTGATTTTATTAATAACTAATCGGATAATCACTTACTCGTTACATTTAAAAAGCATCTTTTGACCAGAAACAAATATTTATTTTCCTTGGCGAAATTTGAAAAGCACTAATTCCTCATGGACATATTGACCACACCATAAGTAAAATGTGGTATCTAATTGTCACTGCAGTTTTTTTTTATTACACAATAATTTAGTTCTACACTTTTTGAACATAGGCCTCCAGACAACGATTTGTGCCGCCGAAGATATAGTATAAAAAACAGATCAGAACCCACAACAAAAAATTTGGCCTATTACACAACCTCAAGGTTTTGCAATAAGCCAAATAATTAAATCTAAATCAAAAACCTAGAAATTCTTTATTGTATAGGGCACCTGCTATGCCCTAAACAGTAATATTATTATAAGATGCTTTCAAAAACCACCTTTAAACATCATTAATTAGAAACCATATTGATGTCCATTGTCGGATATGGAATACCAATGCTTTGTTTGTCAAATTCTTTTTTTACATGCTCTTGCATAAAGAAAAGTGTATCCCAATAATGTTCGCTTTTGCAAAAAGGTCTTGTCGCTAAATTTACCGAACTATCCCCTAACTCTGCGACAACAACACCTTGTGCCGGCGTGTCCAAAATGTGCGGACATTTTTTGCCTACCTCCAAAATGATATTTCTTGCTTTATCAATATCATCACTGTAGCCTATTCCAAATGTTAACTCAACACCCACTTCTCCTTGACCAGATATATTAACGATATCATTTCCTGTTACATTCGAATTTGCGATAATTACACGTTTGTTATCCAGCGTTTTTAAAGTCGTATTAAATGCATTTATACTATCCACTGTTCCAATAGTAGCACCGCCTCCAATCTGAACCAAGTCATCAACTACAAAAGGTTTAAATATCATCAACATAATACCTGAGGCAATCTGTCCTAGAGTACCATTTAATGCCATACCCACGCCAACCATCAGAGCAGAAATAATAGCGATAAAAGATGTTGTATTAACACCAAACATACCTGCAACAGAAAGAAGCAACATGATCTTCAAAGCTATGCTTATCAGTGAAGAGAGGAATCGAGATAAAGTCTCATCCATACCTCCGCGTCTGATGTATTTATCCGCCGTTTTTACAATTTTTGCAATAATCCAAAAACCAATGATCAATGTTAAAACAGCCATCACTACCTTTGGCGCATAATCAACAGCTTTTGTAATGCCTTTGTCCATTATTAATTCTAAATCCATGCTTATTATACTTTAGTATGTCAAAAAAATATCGAATATATATCTATCTTTCTTGAATACAATATCTAGGTAGTGAATTAACTATGAAACCTGCACTCAATTGGTTTAAGTCTAAAAAATGGAAAGCTTTCCCTTTCCAAAAAGAAACTTGGTCAGCATTTCTTAATGGTGATTCAGGTATTGTCAATGCGCCGACAGGAAGTGGAAAAACATATGCACTTTTACTAGGGGCCATCCTTTCTTATTTAGAAAACCCACCTACAACAAAAAGAAAAGGACCAATTATAATTTGGATTACACCCATCCGCGCGCTGGCCAAAGAAATTTTAATCTCGGTAGAAAAAGCCATTGAAGGATTGGGTTTAGATTGGACCGTAGGTATCAGAAGTGGAGACACAACAACAACACAACGTAAAAAACAATTTGCTCAACCGCCTGAGGTTTTTATAACCACACCCGAAAGTTTACACGTTATTTTATCTACAAAAGGCTATTCTAAATTTTACAAAAGTCTCCATGCCATTATCCTTGATGAATGGCACGAATTGATGGGCTCGAAAAGAGGTGTCCAATGCGAATTAGCCATATCTAGAATGCGTGGTTTAAGTCCTGATTTAAAAGTCTGGGGTATCTCCGCCACTATAGGTAATCTTGATGACGCTTTAGATGTTTTGCTTGGTGAATATAAAAAAGTAACAGACCGCTTGATCGTCTCTGATGTCGAAAAGAAAACAGAAGTCATAAGTATCTTTCCTGATAACATTTCTGAATATTCTTGGGCGGGGCATTTAGGTCTCAAGTTAGCAGATAAGTTATTACCCATCCTAGAAGAAAGTAAAACAACTTTAATTTTTACCAACACAAGAGCACAAAGCGAAATTTGGTACCAGCAACTCCTTTTGCTTAATCCTAATTTGGCCGGTGACATAGCTTTACACCATGGATCAATCAGCAGAGAATTGAGAAATTGGGTAGAAGAATCTTTATACAAAGGTGAGTTAAAAGCTGTTATTGCCACATCAAGTTTAGATCTTGGTGTTGATTTCCGACCCGTAGAAACGATTGTACAAATCGGTAGTCCTAAAAGTGTTGCGCGATTTATGCAACGTGCTGGCCGAAGCGGTCATGAACCAGGCGCAGTTAGTAAAATTTATTTTTTGCCTACGCACGCTTTAGAATTGGTTGAAGCGGCTGCTTTGAGAGATGCCCTCAAAATCAAAAACGTAGAAGTACGCATTCCTTATATCCGCAGCTGGGATGTATTGATACAATATCTCATGACCTTGGCTGTTTCTGAAGGTTTTAAATCTGATGAGGTTTATGAAGAAATTAGAAAAACACATTGTTACGCCAGTATTCAACCAGAAGAATGGCAAAAGATTTTAAATTTTTTAGTCTTCGGTTCTCAATCACTAAAAGCCTATAATGAATTTCAGAAAGTTATCATAGAAGATGGTATTTATAAAGTCACCAACAGGCGTGTTGCTTTAAGACATAAGTTAAGCATCGGGACCATTGCCAGCGAGGCCATGCTCAATGTAAAATATATTAAGGGCGGAAGGATCGGTTCTGTAGAAGAATGGTTTGTCAGTCATTTATCTGTAGGGGATAGTTTTTGGTTTGCTGGACGCCCACTAGAATTGGTTATGATTAAAGATATGAACGTGCTAGTACGCAGAAGTAAAAAAGTGACCAAAAGAATCCCCTCCTATCTAGGAGGTCGTGTTCCGTTGAGCACAGAAATGTCCTCCGTTCTCCGAACAAAGTTATATCAATATGAAAAAGACCGCACTGGAGAAAAAGAATTAAATAAACTCTCTCCTCTTTTCGAATTGCAAAAAGCCAAAAGCATGTTGCCTTCGGAAAAAGAGTTTTTGATAGAATACTTTCAAAGCAAAGAGGGTTTTCATTTGTTGATGTATCCTTTTGAAGGACGCTACGTGCACGAAGGAATGGGTGCACTTATCGGCCAAAGGTTAGCCAAGCAAATGCCAATTAGTTTTTCGATTGCCATGAATGACTATGGCTTTGAATTGTTGTCGGATAAAAAAATTGATGTTGAAAAAATCATAGTTAAAGATTTATTCTCTCCTGAAAACCTAGGCATAGATATACAAGCCAGTATCAATGCCGCAGAATTGGCCAAAAGAAAATTCAGAGACATCGCACGTATTTCTGGTTTGATTTTTCAAGGTTTTCCTGGCAAGGTAAAAAAGAACAGACACCTTCAAGCTTCCTCGTCCCTACTCTTTGAAGTCTTTAGAGATTACGAGTCTGACAACCTCCTTTATCTCCAAACCTATGAAGAAGTGATGACTTTTCAATTGGAAGAAGCGCGTATGAAAAAAGCCCTCAATAGAATCCGTAAACAAAATTTTGTTTTTAAATATCCTGACAAACCGACACCATTAGCTTTTCCTATTATGGTTGATCGCTTGCGCGAAAAGATGACCTCTGAAAAACTAGAAGATCGTATAGCAAAAATGACGGTGGCTTTTTTGAAATAATGTGTTGATCTTAATATTGTTAGTTTAAAATAGTAATCATAATATTTATAATTAACATTAGAAACACAGACACATTGCCTTTCACAGGATAAGTGCGTTTGGTTTTTGATGATGAACTAGAGTACGTATCATCAGAAAAAGAATCTTTTAATTCAAATAAATAGATTGGACTGGATGGTTAAAGATCTTGATCCTCAAACCTCAACAAACTATATCCGTTTAAACTAACTTAATAGCTGCAGACACATTAAATCCCATAATAATATCAGTGCCATTAGGTACTTCAAACATCAAGAGGGTGTATTCATTCACCCAGAAATGTAGTAGATTGATCTTAAGCCAAATTCACAAACACATTTGTCACATCATCATCCTCCTCTAGCATATCGACTAGAGCCAATACTTCATCCAATTGGTCTTCAGGAATATCTTTTGTAATTGTAGGTATTCTTTCCAATTCAGATTTTTCTGCATTTATTTTTTTGGCTTCCAAAGCATCTTGCATTTTTCCAAAGTCTTCAAAAGCCACATAGAATTTGTAATAATCTTTTTCATCAACGGTGTCCTCCTCTATTGACTCTAGTCCAAAGTCAATCATTTCTAATTCAATTTCATCTGTATTTGCAATATCTTCTTTGAGAATATAGAAAACCCCTTTTCTGTCAAAGAGAAAATCATGCATCCCTTGCGTCCCTAGCGAACCGCCTTTTTTTCTAAAATAGGATCTCACATTCGCTACCGTTCTTTGCGTATTATCTGTTGCTGCTTCTACTACTACGGCTATACCATGAGGGGCCATGCCTTCGTACACTGTCTCTTCGTAATTACTCGTATCTTTATCCGATGCTTTTTTAATTGCATTTTCGATCTTGTCTTTAGGCATCTGAACACCCTTTGCATTCTGTATGGCTCTTCTTAATGAGACATTGGTGTCGGGATCTGGACCACCTTGTTTGACCGCTATAGTGATGTGCTTACTGGCTTTTGAAAATTGCTTTGCCATTTTATCCCATCTGGCAAATTTGGTTGCTTTACGATATTCAAATGCTCGTCCCATGGATGTATAAATTTGTTTGAACTGCGAAAATAGGCTTATGCATTAATTTAATCAACTTCAATGTCAAGAATATTATTTCGGCATTTTAATGCAACAATAGTATTTTTGTCCTATCGAAAACACAAATACTTTAGTGAAACACGAGGTGAAGGGAGAAGTTTTAAGTTTGCTTCCTGAGAAGGCTATGCTTTGGCAAGACAAAAAAATGTTGATTCTTGCAGACCTACATTTAGGAAAGATTACACATTTTAGAAAGCAAGGTATCCCTCTGCCTAAAGAAGTGGAACTCGATAATTTTGATCGTTTTTCCTATCTCATTTTGAATTATCCTATCGATACAATATTAATTCTGGGCGATCTTTTTCACAGCGATTACAACTCAGAATGGCAAAACTTTTTGAAATTTATAAACCAATTTCCCGAAAAAAATTTCATTCTAGTTAAGGGAAATCATGACATCCTCGATCCCGCTCTATATGTTGGCGAGAATTTAGAACTCCACGAACACAGTCTAGAGATAGGGCCTTTTTCTTTTACCCATATCCCAGAAAAAAACAAATTATTTAATATATGTGGGCACATTCACCCTTCTGTTAGATTAAAGGGTAAAGGCCTTCAACGTTTAAAATTGTCTTGTTTCTATTTTAAAGAAAATCAGGCGATACTCCCCGCATTTGGTTCATTTACAGGTACGCATAGGCTGGAGCCAACAACAGGTGACATTATCTTTGCTATTGGCGGAGAACGCGTCATAAGAGTCTATTAAAGGCCATAATAAGGCAATTTCGCTCCATTAAATCATCAAATCAGGCTTGTATAGACTTAAGTTTGCTCTAAAAACTTGAAAAAGTGTAACAAATACGCTCATTGTGGAGTATATTCTATGCATTACATTAGGTTCAGCTTAATGATTATTATAATTTGTGTTTTCTTAAACCAACACTTTAAACAAAAAATCTTACTTGACTAAAAATTTAGAAATATTCGAAACGGAGCTCCTACCACACATAGATGCCCTAAAAACCTTTGCATATCACCTCACTTACGACGATGATGATGCCAATGATCTTGTTCAGGAGACCTATATGAAGGCCCATAGATTCATAGATCGTTACATTCAAGGAACTAATGCGAAGGCTTGGTTGTTTAAAATTTTGAAAAACGCTTACATTAATCATTATCGTAAGCGGAGTAAACAGCCAACTCGAGTCGATTTTGAGGACATCGTCAGCTATCACGACAGCGATGACAGTAAAGTAGCTGGTTATACCGATTTAAGGGAAGAGCTTTTTGCAGACATGATGGGTGATGAAATCACGATTGCAATTAACTCATTACCTATAGATTTTAGAACTGTAGTCTTATTATGTGATGTCGAAGGCTTCACTTATGAAGAAATTTCTAAAATAATTGATGTGCCGATTGGTACAGTGAGATCTCGGCTTTTTAGAGCACGTAATATGCTTAAAGAAAAATTACGGGAATATGCTTTGAAGTTAGGTTATAAGGATAAGAGAGGGATTGATAAAGCAGATGAGAAGAAATCTGAGAATGAAGAAGAATAATATTATTGTTTTTATTTTCTAAATTGTTTCTACAACTAGTATCCATTATTTATTTTTTTGTTGTCTTATTGGATTTATAAATTAAGCACAAATGGGAGATATGCGAAATGTTAACGATATTCGAAACCAAGTAAATTTATATTTTGACAATGCCCTTGGGGATAATGAAAGTCAAGAATTATTATCACAAGTAGATATTGATCCAAAAATCACCAAAATTTTCCGCCAGGAAAAAACTTACCGTGACTTCATCAAGAAAAACGTAACAAGACCAGCAGTGTCTTCTGATTTTATCCAGACTATAAAAGACAGAATTCGGTATTAGCTAAATCCAATTTATTTTTTAGCTTCATCCCTTTCCACGATGCATTTTGTGTCGTGAAAATTCCTATTTATGATTGACAAATTAGAATCCATACATAATCACTTTTTAAGTATTGAAGAAAAACTAACTGACCCTGAGATCATCTCAGATATGAAGCAATATTCCAAACTGAATAAAGAATATAAATCGCTTCAGGTCATTGTTGACGAATTCAAAAACTATAAGCACGTATTAGGCAGTATTGACAGTGCTAAAGAGATGCTTTCTGATCCGGATGATGAGATGAAAGCTATGGCGAAAGATGAATTGTCTGCACTCGAACCTCAGCTTGTCGAGATTGAAGAAAACTTAAACTTCTTGCTTATTCCCAAAGACCCAGAAGACGAGCTGGATGTGATCATCGAAATTCGTTCTGGAACAGGCGGCGATGAAGCCTCAATTTTTGCAGGTGACCTTTATAAAATGTATAGCAAGTATTTTGATAGTCAAAAATGGAAAGTAGATGCCGTATCTATAAATGAAGGTTCTGTTGGTGGATACAATAAAATTGTCTTAGAAGTTTTTGGCAGTGATGTTTACGGTAAACTAAAGTTTGAATCCGGTGCGCATCGTGTGCAACGTGTTCCTAAAACAGAATCACAAGGTCGCGTACACACCTCTGCAGCAACTGTTGTGGTGATGCCCAAATTTGAATTAGATGATATTGAAATAAAAAAAGATGACTTGAAAGTCGATACTTTTAGATCGAGTGGTGCAGGAGGGCAACACGTCAATAAAACAGAATCTGGTGTGCGTTTCACACACCTGCCAACAGGGATTGTATCCGAAAGTACTGACTCAAGATCCCAACATAAAAACAGAGAAATTGCAATGCAGAAGCTCTATCAAAGAATTCAAGAAGCACAGAAAGAAAAAGCATATCAAGCGCAGAAATCTAAAAGAAAATCTTTAGTTGGTAGTGGAGACAGATCAGATAAAATAAGAACATATAACTACCCTCAAAATAGAGTTACTGATCATCGTATTAATTTAACATTATACAGTCTCGAAAAAATCATGGAAGGTAACATAGCAGAAATTATCGAAAAACTACAAGTGGCAGAGAACGCTGATAAAATGATAGAAGCAACTAGTTAAAATTGGCTTTGGGCTTAAAACCTAAAACCAAAGGATATCGCTAAGTTTAAACTCGCATCTTTGTCATCTCGTAAAATGTAACTGTTGTCATCTGCCAGTTCTCTCAAGCTCACATCTAAATCGGTCCTGGTCAAATCTGTTAAGCCATATTCTAGACGCGCACCTATGTAAAATCCAGGATTAATAAAATAATTAACTCCTCCCAAAGCAGTAAAGTCAACACTCTTAAATCTGCTTTCTAATTCAGCTCGATTGAGATAATAATAATATGCACCAATAACTTTAGGAATTTCTACCGGCTCACCATCTATGAGAATAGCAATCGTTCCTGCCAGAGAATTATATTGACCTCCCACATCTGAGTTGTATCTAAAATCTAGAGATTGATTTTTCCAAGCAATTTCTAAAGGTGAATCTTTGCTTTCATAATCATATGCGCCTCTTCCGTTTGAGCCCAATAAAAAGTCTACCGATAGTCCGCCAAAAACTTCAAATTTCTTCGAAAGTTGAAACTGGACAGTAAGCGGCACAGAAAAATAAGAGTTTGTAATTTTTAAATCACGTTCAACCGTGCCGTAATCCACAAATTCTGCAACACCAGCAGTTATCGGCTTAATTAATGTATAGACATCGTCATCAAAAAAGTTTTGCTTGGTTCCTTTTTGTTGATAAAGTATTTCGGCCCTAATACTAAATTTATCGTTTAATAAATATGTATAGTTTATTCCAAAATGTATACCTCCACTCAAAGAATAAGATTCTGCTTCCTCTAAAGGACCACTAAACTTTGCATAATTTGTACCCGCTCTAACACCAACTTTATGTTGTGCAGATAAAGAAACAGATATACTTAGCAAGACTAATAGGATAAGATTTCTCAAACTTCTAAATTTAGGGCTCGAAAATAGAGATAATTTTAAGACTATATATTCAAACGTCAAAATTGTAATAATTAGATGTCAAGAAGGAACAAACTTGTAAAGTTTACAGAATTATTAACATTTCCCAATGTCTTTGAATGTTATGAGCCCCTAAAGCCTGAATTAGTGGTCTTTCATGATGTAAAAATTGATCTTCAAACTGATTGGACAAATACCCACTTTAATAACAAAAATCCTCTGACATTAGAATTGGCTTGTGGACATGGCGATTACTCAATAAGTCTAGCCGAAAGGTATCCAAACAGGAATATCATTGGCGTGGATGTCAAAGGAGCTCGTATTTGGAGGGGCGCAACAAAAGCATTAGAAAATAATTATAAAAATGTCGCTTTTGTAAGGACAAGAATTGAAGTCATAGATGCTTTCTTCCAAAATGGTAAAATCGATCAAATATGGATTACTTTTCCAGATCCTTTTTTGAAAGCGAGTAAATACAATCGACGCTTAACCTCTCCTAATTTTTTAAAGAAATTTAAAACTATTTTAAAACCCGATGGTCTTATAAATCTCAAAACAGATTCTCCAGAATTTTACGCTCACACTCAAAAGGTCTTTCTAGAAAATGATATTACACCACTGATTGATGAGTATGATATCTACGCATTAGATGAGTTGCCACATCCCGACTTAGACATTAAAACACATTATGAATTACAACATCTCAGAGATGGTAGAAAGATTAAATTTGTTCAGTTTCAATTAACAGATATAGATCTCTAAATTGCTCTTCTGTCTGTTTCGTCTCAGGCCGTTTCCTAATTTAATTGTTCAGTATCTGTACTGGCTTCATCATCAAAATGATTCCAACCCTGTGCTTTTAATGGATGAATATTTCCACCATTTGTATGTAATGTGATCCCATCTTCAGCTTTAACAATTTCACCAATAATATACACACTCGGCATGTATCTGATTTTTTCTAAATCTTTTTCATCGATGGTAAACAGCAATTCATAATCTTCACCACCATTTAAGGCCGTTGTTAATGGATCCAATTGAAACTTAAGCGCCATTAATTGTGCTTCGTCTTTCATCGGTACTTTGCTTTCCTCTACATAAGCCCCCACGCCTGACGCTTTGCAAATGTGCATTAAATCAGAAGCCAATCCATCAGAGATATCTATCATAGCCGTAGGCACCACTCCTTCTTTTCTTAAATAAACAATACTGTCTTTTCTGGCTTCAGGCTTTAGCTGTCTTTCCAGCAAATATTTTTGATCTTCGAGATCAGGTTGTATGCCTGGGTTAGAAACATACAACTGCTTCTCTCTTTCTAATATTTGTAAGCCCAAATAGGCTGAACCCAAGTCTCCCGTTGTACAAAGTATGTCGCCTACTTTTGCACCTGACCGATATGTAATCTTATCAGCGCTTGTTTTACCTACTGCCGTAACGCTGATTGTCAAACCTTTTGGTGAGGATGTTGTGTCACCTCCTATTAAATCCACCTTATAGAGCCTACATGCCTCTTTTATCCCTTTGTACAACTCTTCTAAAGCTTCTACTGAGAACTTACTGGATATGGCAATTGAAACGGTTACTTGAAGTGGGTCGGCATTCATCGCATAGATGTCTGAGAGATTTACGATAACCGACTTGTATCCTAAATGCTTTAAAGGCGTATACATCAAATCAAAATGAATACCCTCTACCAACATATCTGTTGATATTACAATATGCTCCTCTCCATATTTTAATACCGCCGCATCATCTCCTATACCTTTTATGGTAGATGGGTGAATGTTTTTAAAATCACTGGTTAGTTTTTCTATCAATCCAAATTCTCCTAAAGTATTGACGTCAGTAAACTTGCTATCGAACTTATCCATTTTTCTTTTTTATTGTTGAAATATGATCTGCAACTATTTGCCAAAGCTTATCGTCCTGCGGCAAATCTGCAGTAATAATCTCTTGCTTTTTCTCTTCACTTACAAATTCAATTTTATGGGCATGTAAATGTATGCCTCTATTTTTATTTTTTCTTCTTGCCCCATATTTTACATCTCCTTTAACAGGCAAACCGATATGTGAGAGTTGCGCTCTAATCTGATGATATTTTCCTTGTCGAATTTGAACTGTGAGTACACTATAATTATCAAGCTCCATAAATAGTTCATAACTCAGACGTACAGGCTTAAAGTTATTACTTGATTCATTAGAGATATAAGATTTAAACTTCTTCTTATTATGAACCAGAAAATGATTACAAACACCAGAGAGCTTCTCCGGCTTGCCTTCCACAATCGCGATATAGGACTTGATAACTTTATCTTCTTTTTGAATGCCTTGAAAATGTAAGTTGAATTTTTTTTGCCTAGAAACTAAGACAAGTCCGCTAACAGGTCGATCAATTCTGGTCAGAACATGTATGTTTTCTGTACGCAATGAGGGCAATTCAAAGATACTTGCGTCCTCTAAATGCTCAGATTTTTGTGCCAAATAGCCTATGGGTTTGTAAACGGCTAAATATGCTGAGCAACGGTATAATATCTCTGGTTTCTGGTTCAAATTTGTTTTTATTTCAATCTAATTCTTCATAATCAACATCTTCTGTCTCCTCATTATAATCAACCATGTTTTCTCCTCTGCCTATTTTTTTTGGCTTTACCAGCCTATAACCCATATAAAGTAATCCTAAAATCATGAAAAATTTGACCATAGTTTGAATTTAGTATATAACATTTATTAAAATCGAAGATAAACTGACAAGTATTTTACCAAAAAGATGGATAGTATTTTCTTTAGTCCAAATTAACACTTACATTTGTTTCGACTTTAACACCCTTAAATATTCTATCGCCCCGTTAATTTATTAGCGGGGTTTTTTAATGTCTACATCCAATCACCACCACTTTTTTCCACTTTATATATTAAAAAATCCTGTATTTGCTTAGCTAACTTCATTTTAATGTCTGGAATCATTAAAACTCCAGAAGCTGTAAAAATGGCCATACTTCTTAGTTTTCTGCGTCTTTGAAATGGGGTACTGAGTAGTTTTGTATTTTGAACTTTTAAATTCATCATCATTGTGGACTTTCGTCCAAATACGCCTCCATTCACAACCATAAGCTCAGGTCCAATGGCAAATTTTTTCTTTTTATAGCTTAAAAATGATCTCAACAAGCCAAATAAATAGAAAACAGACAAGTAAATCATAAAATCAAATCTTTCGATAAAAGAAAAAAGTATAAACAATGGAATACTGAAAAGCGTCCAATAATAAATTCTTTTGAAAAGGTAGTAAAAATCAACTCCATGTTTAGGCGTCGTTTCTAGCTCATCCAAGAGATCCTTGAAAATATACGCGGTTGTATTATCAATATCTTTTTTAGACAAGCCTACAACTTTAAAAGACTTTGATTGTCTACGTTCGGCACTAGCAGCTTGACGCATATTTAATTCATAAATATTAACCATCGATTGTAAAAAATTCTGGGACCAACTCAACAATTGAATTTTACTGTCTTTGGCTGCTTGTTCCTTTTTGTTTAGCAATCCATTCTGAATTGAGAAGCCTTCTCCTACTCTGGACATACGTAAATCATAGAATCTTAAAACAGTACGGAACAAGGAAATTAAAAAAGAACTTAAAACAAAAAGAACGATAAAGCCAATAACAATAACAAAGCTTTGTGAAAGCTCTTCTAAGGCAGGAAAATATGATTCGAGTTTGTCTTTATAATCCAGTCCTACTTCTCTTAAATTATCATAAATCCATACAAAGAAGAAGATGATTATGCCTCCTGATCGTAAATGGTTTTCTGTTACTCCTACTTTGATTAGCTGCCAAAGAGATAATTGAAATATTGTTTTCTTTTCATCTTTTTTAGGGATGATTTCTCCTTCGATTTTTGCTAGTGTAATTTTTTTTCTATTCTTAAGAATTTTTTGACTGAGCGCTGTCGCCATGCCTTTGTCCAAAGCATTGAGTTGTAGCTCATCTGCAGCACTCCCAGCAGTGTCCATGTTTAATTTGACAACACTAAAAATTCTGTGTATAAGGTTTTGCTCAAAATTTATAGACTGGATTCTATCAAAAGGAATTTCTAAAATTGATCTTTTAAATACGCCCTTTTTTACAATGAGTTTATCTCCTTCTATGTAAAAGTAGTATCTAAAAAAAGCAACAATACTGTATATCGCTCCAAGACTTGCAATGCCAATAATCGAAAACAGAAATGTATTTGATTTACCTAAAGAACCCTGAATAAGAAAGATGACGAGCAAGGGAAACAATTGTTTGAATATAACCTTATACAAACGATACGTTATAATTAATATCGCAGAATAGGATTGTCTAGTCGGTATGGTAAAGTCAAAATCATTCTTCCTCATCAAGTCCTGTTTTCTTGACAATAAACTCCTTCAACATATTTGCTGTTATTGGATTTAATCCAGGAATTGTGAGATCACTGCTGCTGCCTCCAGCAGTAAACACTTTAAGCTTTGCCAAATTAAATTGTCGTTCGATGAGACCTTGATCTATCATAACGTGTTGCACCCGATTAAAAGGAGCGGTCGTTGTAGACTTCCATAACCAACCACTCTTATAGACAATGTCTCTTGCTCGCAATGCATAGGACTTGTGTTTAAAACCCTTAACTGATGCTAAGAAAGACCATAAGATATAGAACATATATAAGCCACCTATACCGTACAATATCCACATATCGAGATTAAAATGATTTATAAATAAGAACCCTGCAACCATTAAAACAGAGATGGCAAAAAATATGGCTCTGGCAACAATAATAACCGTCAAATAATCTTTCTCCAGTGGCTGAAATACCAAATTCTCTATTTGGGGTAATTGAGAAGTGTCTATTTGTGGATTGAACGTATTCATTTAACCAATGTCCTCTAGTATTTTTTCTAGTAGTTTTCGACAGGCTTTTAAGTTATTAACCCCGTCTTTCACTAAAATCAAATAATTTTTAGATTGCTTTAAAGATAAACCCTGTTCAGGACCTTTTTGTGCAATGTAAGCTAAAAATTCATTAAAGAATTTGGTCTCATAAAATGAAGACTGCGCATTCTTAATAAAGTATCCACGTAATTTTCGGTTTTTAAGAGACAGACGTTCAATTCCCATCTTTTTACAGATCCATCTTAAGCGTATGCCATTAAAAAGTTCTTCGACTTGAAATGGAATGGGACCAAATTTATCCTTAAGCTTTTTACGCAGAGCATTGAGCTCGTCCTCCTTTTCAATTTTGCCCATTTCAGTATAAATTGACAAGCGCTCTTGAATCACATTGACATATTCATCTGGAATCAACATCTCTACATCCGCGTCAATTTCAACAGCAAAAACAAAGGTTTTATCTTTTTCCTTTTCGTCTTTAAAAAGATTTTTAAACTCTTTGTCTTTTAACTCATGGATCGCCTCTTCTAGAATTTTTTGATAGGTCTCATATCCTATGTCTGAAATAAATCCACTTTGTTCTCCACCCAATAGATTTCCCGCGCCTCTGATATCTAAATCCCGCATAGCAATATGAAAACCACTTCCTAAATCAGAAAATTCTTCTAAGGTCTTTAAGCGTTTTCTAGCGTCCGTTGTCAAGGTAGATAACGGTGGTGCAAATAAATAGCAATATGCTTTTTTATTGGATCGACCTACCCTTCCCCTCAATTGGTGCAGATCACTCATTCCAAATTGATGCGCATTGTTTATAATTATGGTATTTGCGTTTGGAATATCTAGGCCTGTCTCAATAATATTGGTGGACACCAGAACATCATATTTTCCATCAATAAATTCGATGAGTGTCTTTTCTAATGTCTTTGAATCCATTTGGCCGTGAGCCATTGCAATTTCTAAATCAGGACACATGCGTTTTATCATCGCTGTTACATCAGGCAATGACTTAACACGGTTGTGCACAAAAAAAACTTGGCCCCCTCTATTAAACTCATAATAAATCGAGTCCTTTATTAATTCGTTGTTAAATACACGGCGTTCTGTATGTATGGGTTGTCTGTTTGGCGGCGGCGTTCGCATTACTGACAAATCTCTTGCGGCCATGAGCGAAAACTGCAGCGTCCTCGGTATGGGTGTAGCCGTCAAGGTCAAGGTATCAACATTGACTTTGATGTTTCTTAATTTTTCTTTAGCTGCAACGCCAAACTTCTGTTCCTCATCGATAACCAATAAACCCAGATCTTTAAATCCTATATCTTTGCTTAAGATGGAATGTGTTCCGATAACCATATCAAGTTTGCCTTCTTTGAGTTTTTCGAATATCTCTTTTTTCTGTTTACTTGTTTTAAATCGATTGACATAATCCAAATCAACACCTAAGGGGCCCAACCTTTCTTTAAAGGTTTTATAATGCTGTAATGCTAAGATGGTTGTTGGAACCAATATAGCAACTTGTTTTCCGCCTATGATCGCTTTAAAGGCTGCTCTAACCGCAATCTCTGTTTTTCCAAACCCTACATCTCCACAAACCAATCTGTCCATTGGGTAAGCTTTCTGCATGTCTTCTTTAACAGCGACAGTAGTGTCAAATTGATCTGGTGTATCTTCATAAATAAATGATGCCTCCAATTCATTCTGCAAATAACCGTCTTCAGGAAATGCAAAACCTTTTGATGCCTTTCTTTTAGCGTAAAGCTTTATTAACTCTTTGGCAATATCCTTTATTTTCTTTTTGGTCTTTCGCTTAAGATTTTTCCACGCATCTCCACCAATCTTACTCAATCGTGGCTTAGATCCTTCTTTGCCTACATACCTAGAAATCTTGTGTAAGGAGTTGATGCCTACATATAAGATATCGTTGTTTAGATAAATCAGTCTCACTGATTCTTGTTCCTTGCCGCCTATGTTGATTTTTTCTAATCCCGAGTACCTTCCAACGCCATGATCAATGTGAGTTACAAAATCACCGGGCTTTAATTCTCTGAGCATCTTTAAGCTTACCGCTTGCTCTTTTGTAAAACCTTTCCTTAGTTTAAATCTGTGAAATCTTTCAAAAATTTGATGGTCGGTATAACAAGCCACTTTCATGTCCTTGTCTATAAATCCTGCATGAATAGCTTTAAGCACAGGATGAAATTGGGTTTTAGCACCCAGGTCTTCAAAAATATTATAGAAGCGTTCTATTTGCCTATTGTTATCTGTAAAAATAAAGCTATCAAACCCTTCGTTTTCATTTTTTGTCAAGTCCTCTAATAGAATTTTAAAGTTCTTATTAAAGTGGGGTTGCGGAGAGGAATTATAAACTATTTCTTTGTCTACTTTAATTTTCTTTTCACCGCGTTTTAATAAAATAACTTGGTGATCTTCTATTTCTCCAATAATGTCTTCAGGGAAAATAAAAGCGCGATCATCCAACAATTCTTTTAGAATATTATCCTCTTCATATTCAATCGCTTTGAAATATGCTCTTGCTTTTTCGAGACACAGACTTAATCTGTCTGTTAAAAACTCTACATCTTTTATCCAAATACAACTGTTCTTTTTAAAGACTTTGAATAATGAAATCTTTTCTTCTTGAGTAAATCGGTTACTTATGTTTGGAATAATTGAAACCTTCGCAATGTTTTTTAATGAGAGTTGAGTTGTCGGATTAAACAATCGAATGCTTTCTACCTCTTCATCAAAAAGTTCTACTCTATAGGGCCATTCGTTGCCAAAAGAAAAAATATCTACAATGCCGCCTCTTATGGAAAACTGACCAGGCTCATATACAAAGTCAGTACGCTCAAATCCGTATTCCACCAAAAACTCGATGATGGTATCCAGATCAAGTTTCTCCTCTTTAGTAATGACAATCTTTTGACTTTCTAAGAGCGCGGGATCTACAACTTTTTCGAACAGGGCTTCGGGATAAGTCACCAATATTTCTTTGGGTTTATATGCAGAATTGATTTTATTAACCGATTCTGTCCTAATCAGTACGTTATTATTATCTATATCTTCAAAAAGTCCTGGTCGTCTAAATGAATCTGGAAAGAACAAAACACTTTGTTCTTCAATTAATTGATCTAATGTATTTTGCACATATGCCGCTTCTTCTTTATCGGCTGCAATGTAAATGTGAGAGCAATTGAAGTTGTTAAAAATTGTGGCGAGGACAAAGCAATCTTGTGCGCCTACTATCCCTTTAAGTAATAAACGAGAAGGCTTTTCTGACTGTAGCCCATTTAATATATTCTGCGTCTGCTCTGATGAGGTAAATCTATCAAGCAGGCTCTTCAAATTATCCAATGCCGCCTCGGTATTTTATTCTGGTGAGCCTTATGCCCCTTGTGTTTTTTCTAAGGCATTATATTATGCCCATCTCATCGCATAAACAAAAGACGTAAACAAGAACGGAAGGGTTACCCAAAACCATTCAGGTTTTATTATTAAAAAGCCTATCGTTGCTAGCAAAGAAATGAAAAAGAACATCCAGTATGTTCTAGTAGAATTTGTATTTGTGCTCATCAATTTTTCAATTGTGCTACAAATTTATGATAAACTGTATTAAAAATGAAGCTATATTGGCTAGCATTAAAATAAAAAATTGACCAAACCCAAATTCAACTCTAAACTCCTCCTATTTGGTGAATATACCATCATAGATAATGGCAATGCTTTAGCGATTCCTTTTCCCAATTTTTATGGCAAATGGGCTAATTCTACAGAAAAATCCAATTTGATCCCGTTTTTTAATTATTTAAAGACATTAAACGCCTACAATGGATCGAAAATTGAAAAGGCCATTGAAAGAAATTTGATTTTCGACTCCAATATTCCTCAAGGTTATGGCCTAGGCAGCTCTGGGGCACTATCTGCCGCTGCGCACAAAACTTTTTATATAGGCGATATTCTGAGTAAATCTAAAGTCAGGACGCAACTTGCCGAAATAGAGTCTTTTTTTCATGGAAGCAGCTCTGGCCTTGACCCTTTAACTTCCTATTATAACAAGCCGGTATTGGTTCATACATCCTCTATACACCTTCTATCTAAACTAGACTTAAATCATGATTTCTTCTTGCTCAATTCAAAAATTGAACGCGACTCTAAACCATTGATTATTTGGTACAGAACACAGAAGGAAATAAATATTGAATTTAAAGATGCTTTACAACAACTAAATCATAAAAACAAAGTAGCTATTGATTCTCTTTTATGTTCAAATAACGCTGGTGTAAAAAGCGCATTTAAAAGTATCTCTCAAATTCAATTTGAACATTTTAAAAAAATGATTCCCAACCGAATAGCATCGATTTGGGCGGAAGGTCTCAAAAGTGATAAGTATTATCTAAAACTTGCCGGTGCTGGAGGGGGTGGGTTCTTTTTAGGCTTAGGCGATTTTAAAAGTATTAATGAAGATTGTTTTAAAATTGATGGTATTTAAATAAACATCCATCGTTCCTTTTACTCTGAATCTTTATATGATTGTAAATCTGGATAAACTGTAATCAAAGCATCTATTTCTGTTTCTTCTATTCGCTTGCCATTATAAAAAGCAACGACCTCAGCCATCGGACTCGAAGAGTTTTTGAGCTCGTCTCTCAGTATCTCAGCATCTTTGTAATTGGTATAAATTCCGATATAATAATCATTAGTTGAACTCATTGATTCTTTCCGAACATAGATGTCGCTGTACAAACGCAAAATTGCATTTTTAAAAATGCGATCACTCGAAGCAATCTTAACTGAATAATATAACTCGTCTCTAATCGATTTATATAATTCATATCTTCTGTCAATTGAATAAGTCGGGATATCCTCTTCTTTGACATTATGTTCTTCTACGACTCTTCCTTTTTTGTCTTTAATTATGAAATCAATACGGCGGTTAAGAAATAAGTTTTCTTCGTTGGGAGATCCTGCTATTTCTTTGCGTACGACTGGAAAATTTGCCGCTACACTTTCAATACGTATTCTCTGACCTGATATACCTTCTTTTTCTAAAAGCTCTGCAATAGTGATAGCTCTTTTGAGTGTATTGTATTGCACAAACTCTGGTAAGCCTGGTTCTAAATAATCCGTATGTGCAATAAGACAAACTTTGTGCTTTTTGTTTTTCTCTAAATAGAGAGACAATGCTTTTACTTTTTCGCGATTAATACTTGTTTGTAAATCATGCCGATCTTGATAAAAAACAGTGTAATCGTCAAACAGTTTTTTATCAATCTTAATCGATCTTTTCTGTGCGTCAAGCGAAGTTTTTTTAGAGGTCTCTTTTAATATAGTCTTCTCTGTTTTGACATTGTTTTTTTTCGCTTCTTCAGCTATGACAAGATCAGCTGCTTCTTTTTCTTTCTGAACTTGTGTTGACGCCAATTTTTCCTTGCGCGCTTTCTCAGCAGCCGCTTCTGCTTTTGCTAATTCTTCGGCAGCCAAACGATCCGCCGCTTCCTGCTCCTTCGCTGCTTGGGTAGCGGCCAATAAATTATCTGCGTTTTTATAATCTTTTATAAATTCAAACTCTAAAGTATCAACAGGTAAAAGTTTTTTAATGTCTTGCATGTAAGCAAAATATAGATCAAAGCCACCCTCGCCTTCTGTTCTGTTAGAACAAAAAATAGCTTGTTGACCATGATGATCTAGTCTGTAGCCTAAGTCATGACCAGTACTATTTATAGGTTTGCCCATGTTTTGAGCCTCAGGTTTTTTAATACTATTATCAACGTAATAAATATCAAAGCCACCATAAGCATAAGGACGATTTGAACTGAAATAAATATGTCTACCGTCTCTTGCATAAAAAGGACTGCGTTCATCATCTGAAGAGTTAATAACTGGTCCTTCATTCATTGGTTCGGACCATTGCCCATCTTTATAATCTATCGTATATATGTCATATCCACCATAGCCTTCTAGTTTATCACTTGCAAAAACTAAGGTTGTATGATCGATTATTTGTATGTCGATAGCGCCGTATAAAATATCAGAAGGTAAAGGAATTACGATTTGCTCGCCTTCATTATCAAAGCTCGAAAAATATTGAGTTATTAAACCTTCGCTGTTTTTATTTACATATAAAAAAGCATTGCCATCTCCGCTGATGTCCTGCGCAATATCATTTTTAGGTGTGTTTATTTGTGTATCAAAATTCGCATTCGCTATCCATTCGCCATCAGGCGCTAATACAAAAGCCATTACTTGAAAATCTTTTAAATTGCGATTTGTGCTAGCATAAAAGTTATTGCCTTGTTGTGGGCTTTGGATAGGAAAAATTTCATCAAAAGCACTATTGATTTCATCGCCAAAATTCTGAACCAAAACTTCTGATTCTATTTCTTTATAAAAAGAGCTAAATGTGCAATTTTTTAATTCTCTGTAAGCCAATCTCAAATCCTCATTTTCTGGATCGGCTGCTCTGATAAATTCTTTATAAAAAAATGTGGCTTGTTGGAAATCTTTTTGATGCTGTTTGACCTGTGCCATTAATAAAAATAACTTGGGGGAGTTATTTCCTATTTGCTTTGCTTTTGTAAAATCCCAAATTGCATTGTCTAATTTATTCAATTTAAAGTTTGCAATACCTCTTCTCTCTAAGATATCAGGATCAGCTGAAATAGCAGAATATTTATTATATAGTTGAAGTGCTTTTACATAATCACCATTAATAAAAGCACTATTGGCTTGAAGTAATGATTGTTGTCCTATTCCTATTTGACATAGGAATAGAAAACACAAACCCATATAACTTCTTATAAACATCTATCTATTTTGCCACAGCTAGTAACTAACGTTGGTATCAAACCCTTCTAGATAATCCGCTACTTTTCTTAAAAAAGAACCTCCTAAAAACCCATCCACTACTCTATGGTCATATGATAACGATAAAAACATCATTTGTCTTATGGCTATAACATCTCCATGCTCAGTTTCGAGCACTGCTGGTTTTTTTCTAATAGCACCCACAGCTAAGATGGCTACTTGTGGTTGATTGATAATTGGTGTTCCCATGACATTACCGAAGGTGCCTACGTTTGTTAATGTAAACGTTCCACCCTGAATTTCATCTGGTTTTAATTTATTTTCTCTAGCGCGTTTGGCTAAATCGTTTACTGTTTTAGCTAAACCGGCCAAGTTAAGGTAATCTGCATTTTTTATCACGGGTACGATTAAATTGCCAGAAGGCAATGCTGCAGCCATACCTATATTAATATTCTTTTTGACAATAATTTGATCACCATCCACAGATACATTTACCATCGGAAAATCCCTTAAGGCCTTAACGACAGCATCCATAAATATTGGTGTAAATGTTATTTTTTCTCCATGCTTTTTTTGAAAATTTGCTTTGTGTTCGTTTCTCCAATTAACTAAGGTTGTAACATCCGCTTCCACAAATGATGTAACATGCGGAGAAGTATGCTTCGACATCACCATATGGTCAGCGATCAGCTTGCGCATTCTATCCATCTGCACAATCTCTGTCGACCCATCATTTGAAGCAATAACATTTGATGATGTTTGTGTTTTTTGTGGAGCCACTTGAGTAATAGGAGCAACGGGAGCGGCTACATTATGTGTACCGTTTTGCTTTTGGGAAACATAACTCATTATGTCCTTCTTGGTTACACGACCTTTGGCACCGCTACCACTAATGGTTTCTAATTCTGCAATAGCAATATTTTCTTTTTTAGCAATGCTTTTGACTAGAGGAGAATAAAAGCGTGTTGTGCCTGCTGATGAAGAAGGTGCAGGTATTGATTGAGGCTTTGGTGCAATTGTCGGAGAACTCGTTACTGGTTTTGGTTTTTCTACCTCCACCTCTTTTGGCGTTGGCGCAGCAAGTGCTTCCTCATTTGTTGCTGATCCATTAGAAGCGGCTTCATCCCCTTCTGTTTGAATTATCGCAATAACTTTACCGATGTCTACAACGTCTTCTTCATTAAATAAAATTTCAGCTATTACGCCGTCAACAGGTGATGGAATCTCAGAATCAACTTTATCTGTTGCTATTTCTAAAATGGTTTCATCTTCTTCTACTTTGTCCCCTACTTTCTTTGCCCACTTTAAAATGGTCGCCTCCATGATACTTTCGCCCATTTTTGGCATTAATAATTCAACTTTGGCCATAATTCGGATTTAGAGTGCAAATTTACGGGATTTCTCGCGATTATATGTCTTGATTGGCTTTCATTAGGCTCAAATAAAAAGAAGCACGTTGTTCTTAAGGCTAAGTGGGGTAGTTTTCTATTATAAATAGTCTTAATTTATTCATAGCCGTCATGACTGTGTACTCTATATTAATCAATCTGCTTTTTCCCAATTGTATCTTTTCAGTGTATTGTTTTGTCTTATTTCCCCACGCCATCCATATAGTTCCTACTGGCTTATCTTCTGTACCTCCGCCTGGTCCAGCAATACCTGAAATGGATATACCGACATCAGCATTTATTCTATTTAAAATACCAATGTGCATCTCTTTTACTGTTTCTTCACTTACTGCCCCAAATTTTATGAGCGTATCATTTTTTACATCTAATGACGATTCTTTAACTTCGTAAGCATATGTAACATATCCTCCTAAAAAGTATTTTGATGAATTAGGAATAGCAGTCAAGCGATGTGATAAATATCCGCCAGTACAACTTTCGGCTACAGCCAATGTCAAATTCCTTTGGGTAAACTCATTAAGTAAGCATTCTTCAATTGTCATACCATCAAAACCGAAAACATAATCACCCAACCTTTCCGCTAATGTTTCTATCTCTCTATCAATCTCTGCTTTGGGGTTTTCACTTGATTTTTTCGTCAACCTTAATTTTACATGTCCTAAACTAGGTAAAAATGAAACAGAAATATCATCTGGATATTTAGAAGTGATGTCTTTAATTTTCTCAGCTATACTCGTCTCCCCTATGCCAATAGTTCGTATCGTTCTGTGATATATTATTTGATTATCAGGATTTATTTTTGCCAATTCGTTTTTAAAACTATTTTCAAAAATCCATTTCATCTCATAAGGCACACCAGGCATTGACAATATATATTTTCCTTCTACTTCAAAAAGCATTCCCGGTGCAGTTCCCATTTTGTTTTCAAGCAAATGAACGCCTTCTGGCATATAGCATTGTTCTTTATGCGCGTCTGTGATGGGAATCCCTCTCATTTTAAAATATGAAACAATCATATTGTAAAGCACTTCTTCAAAATAGAATTCGCACTTTAAAAATTCGGCTATTGATTTCTTAGTAATATCATCTTTGGTAGGACCAAGACCGCCCGTTAATATAATAAGATCAACTGACGCCAACCCCTCCTTTAGTGCGGTTTTAATAGCAATGTTATTGTCTGAAATGCTAATGACCTTATCCACTTGTACACCTAGTGTTGTAAGTTGATTCCCTATCCATGACGAATTTGTATCTACAATTTTTCCGATTAAAATTTCATCACCTATTGTTACAATTTGTGCCTTCATCAAATTACAAATTTGAGTTCTCTAAAATTAAACGCATGTTTGTCACCTTCAATATTTAAAACCAATTTACCCGCTTCTGTTACATCAACTATTTCTGCCAAACATTGTTTGTCTTTTAACTCAAAAAAATGTTTCTCTCCCTTTCTATAAAGATTATTCATATACAAAGACCGCTGTAGTTTTGTAGCTAGATGCATCTTGTTTAAGAACGAAAGCATGTGATACTCTAACTCACATTTGCATTGAAACAAATTCAACCTTTTATCCAACAGTTGAGATAATGAAATGGGATTCGGGATATCAATGGGAAAATCTGTTTCGTTAATATTTAAACCAACACCGATGATTGAACCTGAAATTTGTTTGCCCCTCAGTTGGTTCTGAATCAAAATTCCTGCTATTTTTTTATCACCCACATAAATATCATTTGGCCACTTTATAGATAAGGCATTGTCTGGTAAATATTTTGCCAAAAAGGCTAATACGCCTAAGGCCGTTGCTATATTTAATAGAAACTGATCAGATACCTTAAAGTGATTATGTGTCAGGACTAAAGATAAAGCGAGGTTTTTTCCTTCTCCAGAATACCAATATCTGCCAATTTGTCCCTTTCCTGATGTCTGATTATAGCTATAAATGCTAAAATTCTGCTTTGGATTGCTGTTTGCTATTAGATTATTGGCAAACTCATTTGTAGAACTTGTCTTTTTTAGATATATCTGCTGATTAATAGTGAAGGAATTTATAAGTTCCAACGGTAGATTTTTAATTTATGTAACTTTGAATAAAGCTAGTTTATAATTTGCAGAATAAAAGTGTTTTACCGAACAAACCCGTCAACTCCACCACAATTAGTGATTTGATTGTTGATAGCATACAAGACATCAAGGGAAAGAATATATTAAAAATGGATTTGAGAGAGTTGGATGGTGCCCCAACTGATTATTTTATCATATGTGAAGGAGAGTCGAGTACACAGGTTGGTGCGATTGCAGGCAATATCATAAAACGGATTAAGGAAGAACTGGGAATGAAACCTTCTCATGTTGAGGGGAAAGAAATGTCAAGTTGGGTTTTGGTAGATTATTTTGATATAATCGTCCATGTATTCTATCCTGAAACCAGACAATTTTATGAAATTGAAGATTTATGGAGCGATGCCGTTACCACTGAATATCAAAACATTTAAACTATCTCCAATTATGGAGGTTAAACAATAAGAATAACTAAAAAAATGGGCGATAAAAAAGAAGATAAAAATCCTAAGAAGTTTATACTAAACTCTTATTGGATATATGGGCTTGCCATTTTTATTATCATAGCTATGAATGTTGTTACATTACTAAATGGTAAGACAGCAACACTTACAGGATATAAATTTAAAGACATTGCCAAAAAAGGGCATGTCGAAAAAGTTGAGATAATAAACGATAAAATTGCAAAAGTTTATTTGAAAAAGGAGGTTTTAGATCAATACCCTGATTTCAAAGAAAATAAATTCAATTTACAGCAACCGCATTATTCATTTGAGATTGGTGATAAAAAGCTTTTCTTAGAAATGATATATTCAGAAATTAATACTGATCCTGATAAACCGCTAGTTGATCCGGTCTCCAAAACAGAACATAACTATTGGGGTTCTCTTTTAAGCTGGATTTTACCATTTGCCATCATAATTGGTCTTTGGATATTTTTTATGAAGCGTGTCGGTTCTGGAGCCGGAGGCCCGGGTGCACAAATATTTAATATCGGAAAGTCTAAGGCTACTCTTTTTGATAGTGCCAGTGGCAAAGTAAATGTAAGCTTCAAAGATGTTGCAGGTTTAGAAGAAGCCAAGGAAGAAGTAATGGAAGTTGTAGACTTTCTAAAGAATCCTAAAAAGTATACTTCCTTAGGAGGAAAAATTCCAAAAGGTGTTTTATTGGTAGGTCCTCCGGGAACAGGTAAAACACTTTTAGCGAAAGCCGTTGCTGGAGAAGCAGGCGTACCTTTCTTTTCAATATCTGGTAGTGACTTTGTAGAGATGTTTGTAGGTGTAGGTGCATCAAGAGTGAGAGACTTATTTAAGCAAGCAAGAGAGAAAGCACCTTGTATTGTTTTCATTGATGAGATTGATGCTATTGGACGTGCAAGAGGACGTGGTGCTATTCAAGGTGGTAATGATGAAAGAGAAAATACTTTAAATCAATTGCTTGTCGAAATGGATGGATTCAGCACAGATAAGGGTGTTATCCTTATGGCAGCCACTAACCGTCCTGATATTTTAGATAATGCATTATTAAGACCGGGAAGGTTTGATAGACAGATAGGGATCGACAGGCCAGATTTGGTTGGAAGGGAAGCTATTTTTAAAGTGCATTTAAATAATATTAAAACTTCTAATGAAATCAATCCACACAGCTTGGCTGAGATGACACCTGGTTTCGCTGGTGCTGAAATAGCAAACGTTTGTAATGAAGCTGCATTGGTCGCCGCAAGAAGAAACAAGAAGGCCGTTGAAATGGATGATTTCAATTATGCTTTAGATAGAGTGATCGGTGGTCTTGAAAAGAAAAACAAAATCATTTCACCTAAAGAAAAAGAAATTATCGCTTTTCATGAGGCGGGACATGCCATTTGCGGATGGTTCTTAGAGTACGCTTCTCCGCTTGTAAAAGTAACAATTGTTCCAAGAGGAGTGGGTACACTGGGTTATGCGCAATATCTTCCTAAGGAAGAATATATCACAAGAACAGAAGCCTTGTTGGATAGGATGACAATGACCTTAGGAGGTAGAGCTGCTGAAAAAATAGTTTTTGATAAGATATCAACAGGAGCACAAAATGACTTAGATCAGGTTACCAAAATGGCCTATTCTATGGTATCTGTTTTTGGTATGAATGAAAAAGTAGGTAATGTTTCTTTTTATGCTATGTCACAGGATAATTTCAACAAACCATATTCTGATGAGACAGCGACATTGATTGATGATGAGGTAAGAAAGGTGATTGACAAACAATATCAGGCTGCACAAGATTTACTGACTGATAAAAGAAAAGAGTTGAATATTCTTGCGCAACAGCTTTTAGAAAAAGAAGTCTTGTTGAAATCAGATGTTGAAAAGCTCATCGGTCACAGACCTTTTCCGGAGGTGGCTGAATTTAAACCGCGCGTACAAAATGGTTCAGATTCTAACTTTAAAGAACTTTTTGATGACAATGCTCAAGAAGAAGAGTCTGATTCTTGAAATGATCTAGAATAAAGCAAAAAAAAAGCGTCTTACATTTTGTAGACGCTTTTTTTTATCGCTTGTTTTTTTTATTCTACTACTGCAACTGATCTATCAATTAATCTAAATCCATTGCCGTGAATGTTTACGATTTCTAATTTTTCATCTTTGCTTAAATACTTTCTAAGCTTAGTAACAAAAACATCCATACTACGTGCAGTAAAGTAATTGTCCTCTCCCCAAATTTTAGTCAAAGCCACAGATCGAGGTAAAACATCGTTTTTATGGATGCAAAACAATCTCAACAAATGTGCTTCTTTAGGAGACAAATTATCTTTTGTTGTAGAATTATCTGCAGCCTTAAAAGTTAAGATTCTTAGTGGATAATTAAAGTGGAAACTACCGAGTTCAAATTCTTTAGTGTCCTCTTCTGGATCTGGTTTTACACCTGATCTTCTCAATATTGCTTGCACTCTCAGAAGTAGTTCTTCGGAATTAAATGGCTTTGTGATATAATCATCTGCACCAATTTTAAAACCTTCTAAAACATCTTCTTTCAGAGATTTAGCAGTTAAAAAAATTAAAGGTATCTCTTTGTCCTTCTCTCGTATCTCTTTTGCAAGTGTGAAGCCATCTTTTTTAGGCATCATTACATCAAGAATACAAAGGTCAAAATTACCCTTATTGTACTTCATCAATCCTTCGTCACCGTCTTGAGCTAATTCTACTTCATACTCATGCATTTCAAGGTATGATCTAAGAACATCGCCAAAGTTTTGGTCGTCTTCAACGAGCAGGATTCTTTGAGTTGTGTTTTCTGACATGTTTAATTTGTTAAAGTTTTCTACTGTTTAGATGTTAATTTCCGCAATTAGTCACTATGTATAAACGGAAAAAATACTGTAAACGTGCTTCCTTGCCCTAATTCAGAACTCACTTTTATCGTTCCATTGTGTGCATTTACTAGTGCTTTGACATAACTTAAGCCTAATCCAAAGCCTTTTACGTCGTGTCTATTTCCTGTATGAACCCGGAAAAATTTATCAAAAATATGTTTTTGAGATTCCTTTGTCATACCAATTCCGTTGTCTTTTATGGAGATTTCGACTCCATTTGTGACATTATTACTTTTAATTAAAATTTCTGGTTGTTCATTAGAATACTTTTCAGCATTGTCTAAAAGATTATGAACTATATTTGAAAGGTGAGTCAAATCACCTTGAACGTTGGGCTGATCAGCGCTTAATTGAGTTACCAATTTACCATTTCTTTTTAACACTTTCAATCTGCTATGCTCTGCGGCCTGATTTATAATGTCGTTTAAGTTGACATTGGTTAGTTTTAATTCGAAATCTTTCTTATCAATCCGTGCCATTTGTAGCACTTTTTCTACCTGATTGAGCATTCTTTTGTTTTCCTCCTTTATAATTCCAGCAAATCGTTTGATTTTTACCTCATCATTAATTACAGTGTTATTTGTGATTGAATCTGTAGCTAAAGAAATGGTTGCGATAGGCGTTTTAAACTCGTGTGTCATGTTATTGATAAAATCGGTTTTCATTTCGGAAACCTTCTTCTGTCTAAATATTACAAACACCGTATAAGAAAAACAAAATAAAACCAAGCCAGTAAAAAGTATTGATGTTAACATCGATGGTAAAACACTAGACCATAAAAAACTTCTTTTGCCAGGAAAGAAAATTTGCAAATATCCCGGAGACCCCTCGTCATCTACAGTAAATAAATTCACTTTGTATTTAGAATTCTCTAAGCCCCTTTCTTTTGAGCTTTTGGGCGAACTAGCATTTCCTGTAAAAGGAACGGCAAAATTTCCGTTTCTAATAATAAAACTTTTCTCTTTAACCGAATAGACACCATAATCGTATTTTATATCTATGCCTTGATCATTGATTTCGGTCTGTATATATTTATCTAATTTTTCCTTATTGATAGATTCTAGTTGCAAGTCTGGATTAATCAAAATGGATAACATTCCGGGTAAATACTGTCCCTGCTTTTTAGAATTTATTTGTCTTGATATCGCATTAAGATCTTTTCCAAAAGTTTCTTTCTTTATCAAATTACTGTTCTTGACTGTAGAAACTTGTTCTTCTGTATCTTTTGTTAACAAGGTTTTGACATTATTCATTGCCATCAAAACCTTGTTATCAAAGTTTTTTTCATCTAAATCGACTTGAGCTTTTATCCATACAAATTGCGTTAAGGCTATACCCAAGAGTGCGAGACTCATTAAAATTACTATTGCCCAAATAAATTTTTTATTCATATTGTGAATTGGAATGATCTTCTAACTTTACAAAAATAAGTTTTCACCCTTGGGGCTGCATACCTTTAACTACAATTTAACCGCTTGATTATCAAGTCTATGTTTATTTAACCCAAACTTAAAGAATGAAAAAAATAGAACATATCGGCATCGCTGTCAAAAATATTGAAGAAAGCGAGAAACTTTTTTCAAGTTTATTCAATATTGAACCTTATAAGCGGGAGTTAGTAGAAAGTCAAAATGTACTCACCTCTTTTTTGCGCGTAGGAAATAATAAAATAGAATTGATTCAAGGTACTACTGAGGATAGTGTCATCAATAAATTTATAGAAAAAAAAGGACCTGGCTTTCACCATATAGCATTCGCTGTGACAGATATAAAATCTGAAATGTCTCGTCTTGAATCAGAGGGCTTTAAGTTACTACATGATGAACCTATAGATGGTGCAGATAATAAACTTATATGCTTTTTGCATCCAAAATCTAGTGGAGGTATGCTTATTGAACTCGTGCAAGAAAAAAGCCAAGCACTTTAGCTTGGCTTATATTTTTATGGCTGTTGTCGGCATTTATCTCTTAAAGAAATTGCCTAGAACTTTCATACCTATGCTGGCAACATCATCTGCAATATTTCCATCTCCATCTTGATCCAGAAGTTTTGTAAAAATACTTCTGTTCTCATCTTCTTTAATGAATTTTTGCTGAGATTGCTTTAAATAATCTTTTAGGCCTCCCTCATCCAAGTGGTTTTGTTTTTTTACCCGACCTAAAACACCCAAAACCATTGGCGCTAATTTTGCTAACATGGTTGAGCTTTGATTTTGATCCAATCCACTCATTTTCATAAGCATATCGATAGCGCCATTTTGCTTTCCACCTAATAAATGACTCAATATTCCTGTGCCATCCATCATTCTCTGATTTTGTGGTTGTGACCTACCAGTCATTAAACCCATGATGTCATCTAAGATACTTCCATCATGATCTTTTTTAAGTGCGCCCATTAATCCTGATAATCCCGATTCAGATTGTGTCGCATTTTTTGTTAACGCAGACATTAAAATCGATAATGCTGCGTTAGTAGCATTACTGGTTTTATTTCTATCTCCGATGTCTAATTTTTGGGTCATTCCATCTATGACTCCATCTGACAATTGCCATTTTAATAAATCCATTAACTCCATAGTACAATAATTTGTCCCTAAATCTGAAAAAAGAGAGATAAGGCATTGTTTTTGATAATTATATAAATTAAATAAATGTTTAATGTATGTGTCGAATAATTGCTCTTTTTGTATGTTTTTCTAGCATTTTAGCTGCTGCAGAAAACCCTAGTGTGAATTATATTTCACAATATAAAGAAATTGCCATTGCCGAAATGGAAAGATCTGGAATCCCTGCAAGCATTAAGATGGCGCAAGCGCTTTTAGAATCTGGAGCGGGAAGGTCTACCCTCGCCACAGAAGCCAATAATCATTTTGGCATCAAGTGTGGTGGAGAATGGAGCGGAAAGACATTTTTTAGAAAAGATGATGATTATAATCATAAAGGAGAATTGATTAAATCATGTTTTAGAAAATTCAAATCTGTAGACGATTCATTTGTTGCTCATTCCGAATTTTTGACCACGCAAAATAGATATGCCTTTCTCTTTAATTATCCTTCAAATGATTATCAAAATTGGGCTTACGGTTTAAAGGAAGCTGGGTATGCTACTGATAGTGCTTATCCAAAAAAACTGATTTCGCTGATAGAAAAATATGAACTTTATTTACTGGACCAAGGAGGCTCAATGATTCTCGCAGATAACAATCCGAAAAAACCAGCGTCAAAAAATTCAAGTCATGCTAAGCAAAACAAACAGGCCCAAAATAAAAGATCATCACATATAGCAAGTGCTAAGGATAAGAAAACCTATCAGTCAAAAGAATCTTCGACTGTAGTAACTTATGAAAATTCATCATCTCAGAGAGATTCCAAATCAAAGAAAAACAGAAGGTCTAGTAATAAATCTAGTTTAATTTATCACATTGTAAAAGACAATGAAACAATCGCCGAAATTGCTCGAGCGCATGGTATAAAAGAAAGTGCATTAAGGTTAAGGAACAGAATACCAAAAAATGCTGAAATCTTATCTGGTGAAAAAATTTACCTGCGTAAAAAGATTCGTCTTCTTGACAGACCACAATACTCGACAGATATAGCTTCAAATAGTAAAAATTCAAATAATAAATTTATATTTTAACTTCGTTGAAACTTTTTATCGATGCAAAATATGATTTGTTTTATTCTTTGTTTATTCTGCACCAGTTTTCTTACTGCACAGGAAGAAGAAGTAGACCCCAATAATGTTAAAGGCTTTTACTTTGGTCCAAAGTTAGGACTGAGCTTAGGTACACAAAATTGGAATGGTTACGAAAGACAACCTATGGTCAACTATCATTTTGCATTGTTTACTGAAAGCCTAGATCCTGACCTCAGAGGTTCGCTTTATGCTCAACTAGGCTATCATGCCAGAGGCAGTGGTCTTAGAGTTCAATTTATAAATGTAGGAAGCTCATCAAACCAAGCATTTGTTTACCGAAACCTTAGTTTGGGCTTAGGTGTCAAAAAAAGATTAGTAACGCCAGCGTTAAGTACACCCTATTACTTTGTTGGGATACGTGGTGAATATAATTTGAATAACAATTTGCGAGAAATTTCTGAGAGATTTTCTTCTTCTGCGAGCAGCTTATTTTATCCATTTGAAGAGTTTGTAAGAAAGATAACTTATGGTATTACTTTTGGCGGAGGTTTTGAGTTTTATGGCGGAGAGTTTGTACAACCTGCCATTGAGTTTAATATAAGTCCAGATTTAAGCTTTCAATATGTTTCTGAGGCAACAGCTGTGATCAATCCGTTCAATGGCCAAACAACAACACTACAAGCAGAAAGTATAAGAAACGTAACTTTTGAAATTAGTTTGGTTGTCCGTTTTTTAAAAGAGGTAATTTATATAGATTAGAAGAGGTACCCTAGACCTATATTAACAAAACGAGATTGATTGGTAAAACCCTTTCTATCTCCCCGAAAATAAAAGTAATCTCCTACGCCATTAAATTGATATTCGTAACTAATATCAATATGTAATCTATACAATGCCAACCCTGCATTAATTGAAAAGCCGTATTCTACGTTATCTCTGCGCTCTTCAAAAAACTGTAGGTTTTCAAAAATTTTATTCTCGCTAGCTATTATTGAAACAACAGGACCAAACCCAAATTTAAAGTTTTCAAATCGAATACCTGTCGTAATGGGAATTACAAAATAGTTAGTTTCTTTTGTTTCTAATTGGGGTGTAAGATCCTCATAGTTCAAATAATCTATGCTAGAAAACTTAGATCGCACACGTCGATAACCGATGCCTCCTTCTAAATATAAAAGTTCATTTCTAAAATAGGCAAAAGCACTTATTGTAGGGGAAACATCTTGTTCAATAAATCTTACTTTATACAACAGAAAATCTAAATGGTCATCATACTTAACTTTTTGCGACCTAATGAATGGCAAGGAATATGTCACTTTAACTGCCCCATATAACTGAGCAACGGATTCGTTTAAGCCTATAAAGCAAAAGCAAATAAGAATAAACGCATATTTTGTAGGCGACACGTTGTAAAGATAGTTTTCTTTTGTGAACTGTTTTTGACCTACTTCATACAATTGTCTTTGTGATACGATCTAAAACAAAAAAGGCCAAACTTTTACAAGCATGACCTCTTTTACAGAACCTATATACAGGTTTATTCTATAATCGCAGAACCGTTTACATCCCCTATTTTTATTGCAACAACATTGAGGTCGTCAATTGGAAATGCTTCTTTTGTGATTGTTATTTTTTCTGGTAAATCAAGATTCCCTGAGGCTAGTGCTTGTCCATCAACAAACTTCCAAGATGAACTCGCTGGGATTTCTGGATAAAATCCTAATATCAGTTTTCTCATTTCAACGAGATCTAGTGCTGTAATTAAACTATTATTAGATATATCAGCAGCAATCTCTTTACAAGGACTATCAAGGACTTTTATTCCCAAAATATGTCTTTGGATCATAACTAAATCTAAAGTACTTATCCCATTTAAATCATCACCTTCCTTTATCACTTGGATAGAATAATTAAAGCCATCTGGAATGGGATTAGCAGCTACGACACAATTAAAATATGTCGCCAAATCTCCTCCGCCAACTGTACATGTTGTTTGGTCAATGCTTACGCCTGGTGCATCTGTGCTTACTATAACCCCATCAAATTGAACATCTTCACCAGTATCGCAGTTTAGTACCGTTCCAATATTAGATTGACCAATTAAATTATTGACCCTAATTATTTGAAAAAATTCTACGGTGTCTCCAGTACACCAATCTAAATAAGTATAGGTTCTTATAATTTTTATCCCGCCTACGCCATCAGGAAGTACTTGGTCATTATAAGTAGATAAAATATTAAAGTCTCCTATGCTGATTGTTTCTCCTGGAATCTGCGGCGCATCCCCTACCCATGCGTCATCGACAAATAATAAACTATCTGGAAATACAATATCATTAAGAGTAGGTCTTATTATATCAATTTTTTGGTTACATGTTGCCACACTAGAATTTGACGTTGGATCTTTAAGCGTATATGTTATTGTTGTATTTTGAGCAAATGCAGTTTGACATGCATTATCAATAACAGATATAGACATATCCAATTCTAAATTTCCTTGATTCATAATAATTGGATCTCCGTATGATTCATATTTATCATCCAAATCAAATCCATGAACAGTGACATCACTAGGACAGACAATACTTGCTTGAGCGAAAGTCAAACAAGGTAGAATTAAAAGCAACAATAAAGACTTTAGCGTTTTCATTTTCTTTGTTTTTAAATTATAGGTTGTTCTTATTTAAAGAATAAAATACTCTGAATACAGCCCTAAAAAGCAAGAAATCCTTGTTTTATAGGTTATGAGACATAAATATTTTGTTACAGCCTTAAGACGCAGCCCAATCTAAATTCGTTGCAGAAAAGTTTATTTATTCTTTTGCAAAGACAGAACTCAAGTAATATCTATTCATATGGGCGATATTATCTGTTGAAATCTCTTTAGGACACTCAACGCCACAGGCGCCAACATTAGAACATTTACCAAAACCTTCTTTGTCCATTTGCTTAATCATATTTTTTACCCTAGAAGAATGTTCTATTTTTCCTTGTGGCACTTTACTTAAGTGATTTACTTTTGCTGCGGTAAATAACATAGCTGAACCATTTGGACATGCGGCAACACAAGCACCACATCCGATACATGTTGCAGAATCAAAGGCATCAGAAGCTTGACTTTGTTCTATAGGTATCGCATTGCCATCAGGTGCCTGACCTGTATTGACAGAAATATATCCTCCAGCTTGTATGATATGATCAAAAGAAGATCTATCAACAGCTAAGTCTTTGATTATAGGAAAAGATGCTGCTCTGTACGGTTCTATTGTAATTGTATCTCCAGATTTAAATGCACGCATGTGCAACTGGCAGGCAGTTGTCCCTGCTTGAGGTCCATGCGGTCTACCATTAATAACTAAACTACAAGAACCACAAATTCCTTCCCTACAGTCATGTTCAAATGCGACAGGATCTTTTTTGTGTGTAATTAATGTTTCATTTAAAACATCTAACATTTCCAAAAATGACATATGCTCATCTGCTTCTACACTATAGCTTTCAAAATGGCCCTTGGTGTCAGCGTTTTTTTGTCTCCAGACTTTAAGCGTTAATTTCATTTTTAATATTTTAAATGATCTTATTTATAAGACCTTGTTTTTAATTCTACGTTTTCAAATACCAAATCCTCTTTATGCAAAATAGGGTCTCCATTATCATCCCATTCCCATGCTGCGACATATGTATATTCTTCATCATTTCTCCTTGCCTCTCCCTCCTCTGATCTATATTCTTCTCTAAAGTGGCCCCCACATGATTCATTTCTATCCAATGCATCTACCATCATAAGTTCTCCCAATTCCATAAAGTCAGCAACCCTTCCTGCTTTTTCTAATTCGGGGTTGAACTCATCCAAGCTACCTGGCACAAAAACATCTTTATAAAATTCGTCTTTCAAATCTCTTATCATTTGACGTCCTTTTTTCAACCCTTCAGCATTTCTAGACATGCCACAATACTCCCACATTATTTTACCTAACCTTCTGTGAAAACTCTCAACAGAAATATTTCCTTTTACATTGATAAGTTTTTCTAAGCGCGCACGTGTTTCATTTTCTGCTTTTTCAAACTCTGGTGAATCAGAAGAAATTTTTGGTGTTCGAATTTCATCTGAAAGAAATTGTCCTATCGTGTACGGTATAACAAAGTATCCATCTGCAAGTCCTTGCATAAGTGCAGAAGCACCTAATCGATTGGCACCGTGATCTGAAAAGTTTGCCTCTCCTAGTGCAAATAATCCTGGCACATTAGTTTGTAAATTATAATCAACCCAAATCCCACCCATTGTGTAATGCACTGCAGGAAATATTTTCATAGGTCGTTTATACGGATTTTCACCTGTGATCTTCTCGTACATTTGAAACAGGTTACCGTATTTTGATTTGATTTCAGCTTCCCCTAATTCAATTATTTTTTCTTTTGAAGGATCACTAATTCCTAAAGAGAATGCTTCTGCTTTTCCATATCTCTGTATCGCTTCCGCGAAATCTAAGAATACACCTAATCCTGTTTTTACAACTCCTTTACCTTCATCACAAGCTACCTTAGCCGCTCGGGATGCGACATCTCTTGGTACGAGATTTCCGAATGCCGGATAACGTCTTTCCAAATAATAATCTCGATCACCTTCCGCAATATCTAAAGCTGTTTTTTTACCTTCTTGAATCGCCTTTGCATCATCAACAGATTTGGGCACCCAAACACGACCATCGTTTCTTAAAGACTCTGACATCAAAGTCAACTTAGATTGGTATTCTCCTGAAACAGGAATACATGTTGGGTGTATTTGAGTGTAACACGGATTAGCCATCAAGGCTCCTTTCTTAACTGCTCTCCAGCCCGCACTCACGTTGGACCCCATCGCATTAGTTGAAAGATAAAAGACATTTCCATATCCACCATTTGCCAATACTACACAATGAGCGGCGTGCCTTTCCAGTTTACCTGTCAAAAGATTTCTAGTAATTATACCTCTCGCTTTACCATCAATTTTTACCAAGTCAAGCATCTCATGTCGATTATACATTTCAACTTGACCCTTAGCTATCTGTCTCGAAAGAGATTGGTATGCACCTAACAAAAGTTGTTGGCCTGTTTGTCCTCTCGCATAAAAAGTTCTTGACACTTGTACACCTCCAAAAGAACGGTTAGCCAATAAGCCTCCATACTCTCTTGCAAACGGTACACCTTGTGCAACAGCTTGATCTATAATTTCAGTACTCACTTCCGCCAAACGGTAGACATTAGCTTCTCTTGACCTGTAATCGCCTCCTTTTATTGTATCATAAAAAAGTCGATAAATACTATCTCCATCATTTTGATAATTCTTAGCGGCATTGATTCCCCCTTGCGCAGCAATACTATGTGCTCTTCTTGGACTATCGTGAAAAGTAAATGCTTTTACATTGTACCCTAATTCGCCTAAGGTTGATGCAGCAGCAGCTCCAGCCAAACCGGTACCCACTACGATAACATCAATTCTTCTTTTATTATTTGGCGCGACTAGACGCATAGAGCCTCTATAGTCTTTCCATTTTTCTTCTAACTTTCCTTCAGGAATATTTGAGTTTAAATTCATGTCTTAACTATTAGAAATTATCGTCTTTGTTTAATATGTATTAGCAGATCTTATAAGCATATAAATCGGAATAGAGGCATACCCAATTGTTATCAAAATTGAATAAGCGATACCCGTGAGTTTAATTAAAGGTGTATATTTTTTATGGTTTATACCCAATGATTGAAACGCACTTTGAAAACCGTGTATCAAATGAAGCATTAAAGCCACTACCCCTATTAAATAAATTATAACAACCCACTCCTGGCTAAATTTAGTTTTGACTTGTGCATACAAATCTTTGACCTCATAACCTACGCCATCATAAGTAATCATTGTCAATTGCTCCGTAAACTTCATCTTATACCAAAAGTCCCCCAAGTGGATACATAAAAAAATAAAAACAAGTGATCCGAGTAGTGCCATGTTCTTTGACATCCATGATCCATTAGCATAAGTCGTAACGGCATAGTTTTGTCCTTTCGCTTTTCTATTCCTCAATGCTATATAAATACCTAAAACCGCATGGAGAAGAATAAAGAAATACAAACCAATTGAAATAAACTTTATCAAAGGGTTGCTTGTCATAAACTTAGCATAAACATTAAAAGATTCTCCACCGTCATTGTAAAGCAATTGGAGATTTCCAATGAGATGTACTGTCAGAAATGATATTAAAAAAAGTCCCGTGAGACTCATCACCAATTTCTTTCCAATACTTGAAGTCAAAAATTCAATTAGCCAGCGCATTTTCTATTGTTTTGTTTGAAAATTAAAGACTTAGTAGCCTTTATAAATTCTCCATATAAAAATAACCGATTGCTATCTTAGTTTATATGAGTTGCAGTATTTAGACTAAATCTAATTACGAGCCCTAATTTATAGCTAGTTTTCCATAAAATTGACCCATAATACATTAGATAGCCATACCTTTGTGCAAAATGAATAAGAAATTATCAGAAAAGCTTGAATTCTTACTAAGCTTTTTTCCAGAATTAGATCCACCAATTACAGTTTCAGAAGAAGTTATTGTCTCTTTTAGTGCTAAAAACAAGCCTATTCCTCAAGTACTTGTAGATGAATTTTTTGCGAGATGGGAAATTATGGACGCATACACGGAATTGGTACCCTGTTTTAGCCTTAAAACACATAGGGACTTCTTTGCTATTGTTTATTGGAAAGGTGCTCTTTTGGCTTACGAATATATTTTAATGACAATTGACCCACAAGGCAATAGCATCTCAAAAAAAATAATAGCAGGTACCTTGTCAAACGGTCAAACAATAAAAAAATCTGTGGCAACAATTGATGAAGACCTCTGTGTCTACTCAATGGTTGGGGAGGCCATTGCTACAGAAAAAATTTATACCCCTACTCACAGTAAGGCTTTCAAATTTGAAATCCTACCCGATGGTCAAATCGACTCATCACAAGAAGAAAATAACTTATGGGAAGAAACAGCAAATCCGGCAGCAAAAAATTAACGGCAGAGAAATTAAAATCTCAAGTACTCAAATACTTTTTAAAAAATCCTAAGAAAAGAATGAATTCTGGCCAACTCATTAAAAAGTTGACAGTCAAAAATAGTCGTGATTCTATAGATCATGCACTTAAAACTTTGATGCAAGAAAATCTTTTGCGTCATATCAAAGAAGGTAAATATGTTCTGAATAATAAAGCCGCTAGTAGTCTTAGACGTCATTCTCGAAAAGGCTCCAGTAAAAATCTTTATGTTGGTAAAGTAGAGAAAATAAAAAGTGGTTCTGCCTATATCATTATAGATGCGCTAGAAAAAGATGTTTTTGTACCATCCCGTTATTTAGATAATGCTGTCAACGGAGACGAAGTAGAAGTATCTGTTACTTTTGTTAAAGGCAGAAATCCAGAGGGTAAAGTTAACAAGGTGGTTAAAAGAAACACCAAACAAATAATGGGGAAAATTAAGCTGAAAAAGAAAAAGGCTTTAGTTGTATCTTCAAGCAGAAGAGATCCTCTCGAGGTGAGTATTCCACTCGACAAAATAAGTACAGCAAAATCTGGTGATAGTGTTCTTGTGGATATTACATCTTGGAGTGAGAAAGGTGATCTCTATATTGAAGGTAAGGTCACAAAAGTATTTTCCGATCTAGATGATCACAACTGGACCATGGAAAGCATCCTTGTTGAAAATGGTTTTAGCTCTAACTATCCTGATGAAGTACTCAAAGAACTGGATAATATTTCTGGTCATATTTCTGAGGAAGAAATTATGATTAGACGAGACTTTAGAGACATTTTGACATTTACAATAGACCCTGATACCGCACAAGATTTTGACGATGCTATATCGTATGAAGAATTAGAAGATGGCAATATCGAAATCGGAGTACATATCGCCGACGTCACCCATTATCTAAAACCCAACACTGCCTTAGATAAAGAAGCTTACGCGCGTTCTACCTCTGTTTATTTGGTGGATCGATGCATCGCCATGTTACCAGAAAAATTGTCAAATGATTTGTGTAGTCTAAAACCTAATGAAGACAGGTTGGTGTTTACCGCAAGTTTTATTTTTAATAAAAAAGACAAGCTTATTCAAGAATGGTTTGGTAAGTCTGTTATACATTCTGACAATAGGTTTACTTATGATGAGGGCCAAGCATCCTTGGATAATCCAAATGGTCTTTATCATAAAGAACTCACTGTTATTAATAAGATTGCACATAAATTGCGAAAGGCTAAATTTAAAGCAGGAGCCATTGCATTTGAGTCTGATGAAATTAAATTTAAGTTAGATGAAAAAAATAAGCCAGTTGATGTCTTTGTAAAACAACGTAAAGATATCCATATGCTTATTGAAGATTTTATGCTTCTCGCAAATAAGCGTGTTGCACATTATATGGCTACAAAAGGGCAAGGAAAAGAGATTCCTTTTGTATACAGAATTCATGATGAACCAGATATAGAAAAACTGGCTGACCTTAGTTTATTTATGAAGGAACTGGGAATCAAATTGGACCTTTCCACTCCGGCTATGATTGCTAATTCATTTAATAAACTGACAGAGAAATCTAAGACTGATCCGGCTGCAAAATTATTAATGAGCTTTGCGATCAGAACAATGTCAAAAGCTGTTTATTCTACAAACAATATCGGCCATTATGGTTTGGCATTTGAGCATTACTCACATTTTACATCTCCTATTAGAAGGTATTCTGACGTGCTTGCACATCGTATTTTATATAAAAATTTAATGAAAGATTATTTTGTTGATAAAAACAAATTGGAGGCTAAGTGTATTCACATTTCTGGACAAGAAAGAAAAGCGATGGAAGCAGAACGTGATTCTGTCAAATACAAAAAAGTTGAGTACATGAAGGAGCATATCGGCGAAGAGTTTGAAGGCATTATTTCGGGTATGATTGAGAAAGGAGTTTTTGTAGAACTCAGCAGAAGTAAAGCAGAGGGACTTATTTCTTTTAATGATTTTGATCAAGACTATAAAATACAACCAGGGAGATATAAGGCTGTAAGTAGTAATAATAAAAACACCCTCAAACTCGGAGATAAAATTATGGTAAGAGTTGTTGAAGCTGATTTAGAAAACAGAAGATTGGAGTTAGAATTGGCAGATTAAATCCAAATCTAATAATCATAATCATTTTTCTAAATTACTTATTGTTGGCACTCCGATTACTCTTATTTTGAGGTTTTCTATTTTAAATAATAAAGGCTTTAATAGGGGCTACGCAACATGAATTGTTTAATAACATATGTATTATCTATACAAGCAGATAGAACATCTTAGCCCAAATTGATTGAGAAAATAGCATTTATAGTATTATCTCGAGGGGTTTAATAGGTTGAGCCTCAGATTTATAGCTAGCACACTACATTGCTAAAAAAAATAAATCATGAAAAAAATCATTCTTATACTTCCAAGCTTTCTATCCTATTTCTTGTGTGTGATCAAGATTTTGGTACATAATATAATTTTGACAGCGAAGTGGAAAGTATTGCAACAATGAGCCTAGATTATTAGTCGTTTATGAATTATCAGAAAACACCTTGACACATTAATCCTCATTCACAGAAAAAAGTGCTTGAACATTTCAGGCCGTGAAAAACCATGATAATGATAACCCTAACTTCGACGAACTTTGGGTATGAATAAAGATAGAAGAGAGTTTACATAATTCTAACAAAAAAAATTTAGACATCCGGTGTGAAGAAAATCCTTTACATTTTGACAAAACATATTCAGTTAGAAACTTTGTTCAGATCGAATACTAAGATTAAAGAAACGATCAAGTTTTTAAAATTTGTATAGAAGGCGAACTAGAGAGAATAGACACAATAGTAAATGTATTAGGTGAGATTCTTGAAATGATATGAAATTTAAAAGACACTAGTGCCAATTATCATAACATAAAATATTTTGTGACAGATATTGTAGAATTTTATAATTACAGTTTTGCCCCTAGTAGTTCTTTTTATTAAGAAATTGTTATTAACAGAAAAAACCTTCTAACGTGATAACAATAGATGTTCCCCGTAAAAACGATCATTGTAAAATTTATTTTATTCGTGAAAAAAACATCGTATTAATAGAAAACTTAGTTAATGGATATTTCTGGGAACCTACAGATGAAACTAACTGCTCATATTACATAAGCTTTTTTTGTTTTAAAGTATGAATTCTTGTGAATTTTGAATCTGCTCTGGCACCCAATAAGTTAATTAGTATATTTTTATTAATTTCCTATCATAATTTATTTTATGAATTTAGCAATCGCCCCATTCTTTACTAATGACGCCGTTACATTAGGTATTCTAATTACTGTATTGGCATTAATTTTTCATACCAGTCATTTAGAAAGTGCGGGATGGAAAAAATTCTATAGTATAGTTCCAAGTTTATTATTAGCCTATTTTATTCCGGCACTTTTACATTGGCCTTTGGGTTTGATTGCACCACATTGGTATGATAGTGGCTTATACGATTTATTGCAAACGTATAACCTGACACTCCCGTCTGGACTAAGTTACGAAGGCATTAATTCTTTTCTTGATGCAAATAATGTGCCTGCAGCAGAATACAAAAGTTTACAACGGCACTCTCAACTTTATTTTGTTGCTTCCCGATATTTATTACCTGCAAGTTTAGTGTTGTTGTGTTTAGGTATAGATTTTAAAGGATTAAAAAATTTAGGTCCTAAGGCGCTCATTATGTTTTTAACTGCAACAGTGGGAATCATCATAGGTGGACCCATTGCCTTGCTTTTTGTTTCTACAGTTGCACCCGATATTATAGGTGGATCTCCTGATGAAATATGGCGTGGTTTTGCCACCGTTGCCGGTAGTTGGATTGGAGGTGGTGCCAACCAAACAGCCATGAAAGAGATTTATGAAGTCAAAGACAATCTCTTTGGTACCATGATAGTCGTGGATGTTGTTGTGGCAAATATTTGGATGGGTTTTCTATTGTATGGCGCTAACGTTTCAGACAAAATAGATGGTTGGTTAAAGGCAGATAATTCTGCAATTACTGATTTAAAAAATCGCGTAGCAGATTATAGGGCCAGCATTTCAGAAATGCCTACAACTACAACTCTATTTGTTTTGATGGCTTTTGCATTTGGTGGTGTGGCATTATCACACTGGGGCGCAGACGTCATGACGCCTTTAATGAAAAGCGCTGAAGAAACACTTACCGCCTATCGTTTAAATTCCTTAATGTCTCACTTCTTCTGGTTGATTGTTATATCAACTTCTTTTGGTTTGATTTTATCCTTTACTCGCGCTCGTAAAATGGAGGGCATTGGTGCCTCAAGGTGGGGTTCTATTTTCATATATATTTTAGTGGCGACTATCGGTATGAAAATGAATTTAGGTGAAGTTTTTAAAAACTTGGGCCTATTTTTCGTAGGTATCGTGTGGATGCTTGTCCATGTCATCGTGCTATTGTCTGTAGCAAAAGTTATAAAAGCGCCGTTTTTCTTTGTTGCAGTAGGCAGTCAAGCTAATGTTGGTGGCGCCGCGTCAGCACCTATTGTTGCATCTGCCTTTAGTCCGAGTTTAGCTCCTGTTGGAGTGCTTATGGCTGTTTTAGGCTATGCTTTAGGTACTTATGGGGCTATAATTTGTGCTACTTTGATGCAAATTGTGAGTGGGTAATCTGTGTATATTATATTGATTATCATTTACATATGTAGCTTACCTTAGATTCTTTGTGATATTTATAGTATCTTTGCAGCCGTTTTTCAGGAGAATAAAATTCACGAATGAGCAAGAAGAGAGTACTGTTTGTTAGTCAAGAGATGAATCCCTACACTACAATTTCCGAGATTTCTGATCTAGTTAGGAAATTAGCGCCTTTAACACAAAGTAAAGGTATGGAAGTCAGGGTTTTAATGCCAAAGTATGGAAGTATCAATGAGAGAAGGCACAGGCTTCACGAAGTGGTGAGACTTTCAGGTATGAATATAATAGTTGACGACGATGATTTCCCATTAATCATAAAAGTAGCATCACTTCCTGGTGCTAGATTACAGGTTTACTTTTTAGATAATGAAGAATTCTTCAAAAGAAAGTTCATTTTCAATGATGAAGAAGAGAAACCTTTCGATGACAATCAAGAAAGAATGGTCTTTTTCTGTAAGGGTGTGATAGAAACTGTAAAAAAGTTCGGTTGGCCACCAGATATAATCCACTGTCATGGTTGGATGACCAGTTTGATCCCTTTTTATTTGAAAAAGGTTTATGCAAATGAACCAATATTTGATAATTCAAATATCGTTTACTCTGCTTATAATAATGATTATGAAAAAACTTTTACAGAGAAGTTTTTCGAATTAGCGTCTATAAATCAACTAGAGCCTGATGATTTAGCCGACTTTAGAGAAAAAGACTCTGCAAAACTTCTCTTAGGAGGTATTAAATATGCTGATGCTATCGTTAAAGGAAATGAAAAACTTGATGATGATGTTGAGTCATTGATTTCAAGTTTAGATGTGCCCGTTTTAGATTTCAAAGGAGAAGAAGAAGTTGAATCCGAAATGATTGAATTTTATAAAGGGCTTTTAGAAACTGTTGCTTAAGGAATGCTAATTTAATGAGAAGAGCGATTTTTGCCTGTTTTGCTATTATTTTGTTTTTAACAGCATGTAATAAGGAGTCCACAGTTGGTGCGGATCTTTTAGGAGATGAAACTATCGATGTCACTTTTACTGACAGCATAGAAATCACTGCACAAACTATCAAAGGAGATCCTGTAATTACTTATAGAAGTAGCGCCATATTTAATAATCGTACTTATTTAATAGGTCAACTCAATGATCCCGTCTTCGGGAAAACTGAGGCTATAACCTACTTCACGCCTACGCTGTCTAATACACAATTTTCTTTTCCAGAAATGGCTATTATTGATTCTGTTGTCATGAGTTTACCTCTAGACACTTTAGGTCAATATGGTGATACATCAGAAATACATTTGATAGATTTGTTCCAACTTCAAGAACCTTTTATTATTCCTGATGGCCGGGATACTTTGATGTCGGATTTTTGTGATTTAAACCTTGAAGCCACAGCATTCAAAACGATTTCGTCATCAGTAAAAGAAAGAGAAGTACTTCGTATTTATAATCCTACTGTTGATTCTAATATTGTTGTAACTCCTCAATTGCGTATGCGTTTAGATGATGTAAGCGATATCTGGGAAAAAATAAGCAAGGATACACTCTTAAATGCAACTGATGAACTTTTACTTGATACACTCAATGGTTTTGCTATTAGATCAAACGCTTTAAACAGCATGTTTGGCATAAGACTTAACAGCGAAGCACCAGCTTATATAGAATGGTATTATCAAGATACAGCCTCAGTGAAGAGATTATATTTAATGAACTTGGGTGAATTAAGGCACAGTTGTTTTACCCACGATTATACAGGTACAGAAGTGGGACAATCATTTGACCAAGCTTCACTAGAAAAAAATTATACACAATCAATGGCAGGAGTCATAACTGAATATGACTTATCTAATGTTTTAGATTTGCCTGATGACGAACTTATAAATGATGCTGTTTTAGAAATTTTTATAGAGGACAGTGCAGATGAGTTTTATCCTATTGAAAACCTATCTGTAACATATACATCTGATAATGGCAATAATGTTGTCATTGAAGATCTCTTCATTGCCCAAGATTTAGCTGCCGGTGTTTTTTATGGTGGTAGCTTATCGAGTGCTGTTGTCAATGGTGTCACTTTAAATAAATATGATTTTAAAATAACATCACATGTTATTAACTTAGTAAGAGGTGTTGTCACAAATCCTAAAATCAAAATTTCAGCTGTCCCTAAACCACAGAGACCATCCCGTTCAGTACTTTACAGTCCCTTACATCCTGAATACCCAGCAAAATTAAAATTAATACTTTCAAACCCTTAGTAATTTATGTGTGGCATTGTTGCATACTTAGGAGATAAAAATGCTTATCCTATTTTAATAGAAGGATTAAAAAGATTGGAATATCGTGGATATGATAGTTCTGGTATTGCCTTGTTAAATGGTAAGCTTGAAGTCATTAAAAAAAGAGGGAAAGTTGCTGACCTAGAAAATTACGCCAGAGAAAATTACGGGGAACTGAATTTTACTTGTGGTATGGCGCATACAAGATGGGCGACACACGGCGTGCCAAATGATATCAATGCACATCCGCACCTTTCAAATAATAAAAAGCTTGCGATAATTCATAACGGGATTATCGAAAATTATGCCTCAATCAAAGAGGCGTTGACAGAAAGAGGTCACGTGTTTGAATCAGACACCGATACTGAAGTTTTAATTCACTTAATTGAAGAAATTCAAAAAGAAGGTCAACTCAGTTTAGAAGAAGCTGTTAGACAAGCACTCAATAAAGTTGTAGGTGCATATGCCATTGTTGTAATGGACCAAGACGATCCTGACAAAATAGTTGGTGCTAAAATGTCTAGTCCATTGGTCCTCGGCATAGGAGATGATGAGTTCTTTTTAGCTTCTGATGCTTCGCCAATTATTAGTTATACGAATAAAGTTATATACCTGGAAGATGGTGAAGTTGTCACCATGACTCGAGATGGAAAATATGAAATTCGAAACTTAGATAATAAAATTCAAGACCCTAAGGTTTCTGAGCTCGAATTAAAACTAGACGCTTTAGAAAAAGCAGGTTATCCACATTATATGCTCAAGGAAATTTTTCAGCAACCTATTACAATTGCTGAAAGTATGAGGGGTAGGTTTAACCCTAAAGAAGGGTGGGCTGTCTTAGGTGGAATGCAGCAGCACATGAATCGTATTGCTCAAGCCGAAAGAATTATACTTACCGCTTGTGGCACTTCGTGGCACGCAGCCATGATTGCAGAATACCTTTTTGAAGATTTGGCACGTGTTCCTACAGAAGTAGAATACGCCAGCGAATTTAGATATAGAAATCCAATCATAAACACTACTGATTTTATAGTAGCGCTCAGTCAATCTGGAGAAACTGCAGATACTTTGGCTGCTGTTAAGTTAGCAAAAAATAAAGGCGCATTTATCTATGGTATTGTCAACTCGATTGGCTCTACAATCGCGCGCGAAACCGAATCTGGTTCTTACATTCATGCCGGACCAGAAATTGGTGTGGCCTCTACAAAAGCTTTTACAAGTCAAGTCACTGTGCTCACTTTAATGGCATTGTACCTTGGTCACTATAAAGGACTTATTGCAGAAGATTATTTTAGAAGACTTCTGGCTGAGTTGGAATCCGTTCCAGCTAAAGTGGCCAAGATCTTAGCTAAAGACGAACAGATAAAATATATAGCCGGAGAAATCAAAAATGCCTCTAACGCACTTTATCTTGGAAGAGGTTATAATTTTCCTGTAGCACTTGAAGGTGCATTGAAGCTGAAAGAAATTAGCTATATTCACGCCGAAGGATATCCTGCTGCAGAAATGAAGCATGGTCCAATCGCACTAATTGACATGTATATGCCTGTTATTGTTTTAGCAACAAATATGAGTGCACATGAGAAAGTTGTTAGCAATATCCAAGAAGTAAAAGCCAGAAAAGGCATTGTAATCGCCATCGTAACTGAAGGCGATGAAATAATTAAAAATATAGCGGATTACGTTATTGAAATCCCTGAAATTGAAGAACCATTAACACCTTTGTTGTCCGTAATTCCTCTCCAATTATTAGCGTATCATATTGCTGTAATGAGAGGATGTCACGTTGACCAACCAAGAAATTTAGCAAAATCAGTTACAGTAGAATAGTAAGAATATGGAATTTGAAATGACTTATAATAGCCAGGAAGATATTTTAATAATATCAGAGTATGGAAGAAACATACAAAACTTGGTTAGACACACCAAAACAATAGAAGATCAAGAAGAACGTCAAGCTTTCGCTGAAAGAGTGATAGACTTGATGTATCAAATGAATCCACAAAGCAGAAATGTTTTGGAATATAGAACTAAACTCTGGAATCATTTTTTCAAAATAGGAGGATACGATATTGACGTACTTCCTCCATCTGGTACAAAACCTACTCAAGAGGAAGTGGAAATTAAACCAGACATCGTTGAATATCCTACCAAAGAAAAAGAGTTTAGACATTATGGTCACTTTGTAAGAGTCCTAATGGATAAAGCTATAGCAATGGAGGAAGGCCCTTCTAAAGAAGAGTTCGTTGAAATTATTGCCTCTTTCATGAAATTAGCATACAAAAACTGGAATAGAGAACATTATGTAAGCGATGAAATAATCCTTGAAGATCTAAAATCTCTGTCAAAAGGCAAGCTGTCTGTTTCAGAAAATACTTCTCTCGATACTTTAACATCTGCCGTAAGAAATAAACCTCAGCGCCGTAGACCTAATAATAGAGGAGGATCTAACAATAATAGAAGAAACAATAACAAAGGCAGAAACAACAATCGTAATAACAACAGAGGAAGAAGAAGATAGTTATAATATTACATTTTCTTTTAATATATTTGTCGCTGACTCACAAGTGATAAAATGTCAAACGGAACTTTTATAGTAGAAGGTAATTGTACTCTTTCAGGAGACATAGAACCTCAAGGTGCTAAGAATGAAGCTCTTCAAATTATATCTGCCACATTACTCACAGCTCAAACTGTTACCATAAGTAATATACCTGACATCCTGGATGTCCAAAGGTTAATTGCTTTATTAGATGGCTTAGGCGTACAGGTAGAAAAACACGATAAGAACAAATATTCATTTACAGCACAGGATATTGATTTAAAATATTTTGCCTCGAAAGAATATCTAAATGAAGCCAAAAGAATTCGCGGTTCTGTTATGCTGTTGGGACCACTTTTGGCACGCTACGGAAAAGCTTTTCTTCCAAAACCAGGTGGTGATAAAATTGGTAGAAGAAGACTAGATACACACTTTCATGGTTTTATAACTCTAGGTGCGGAATTTAAATATGTAGAAGAAAAAGATGAATTCTTTTTAGAAGCTAAAAAGCTAAAAGGAACTTATCTACACATGGAAGAAATATCTGTGACAGGTACTGCTAATGTTGTTATGGCAGCTGTACTTGCAGAAGGAGACACAACTATATATAATGCAGCATGTGAACCATATTTACAACAACTGTGCAGTATGCTTCAACGCATGGGTGCTAAAATAAATGGTATTGGTTCTAACCTTTTAAGGATTACAGGAGTTAAAGAGCTCAACGGTACAGATCATACCATCCTTCCTGACATGATTGAGGTAGGAAGCTTAATTGGTCTTGCGGCCATGACTCAATCGTCATTAAGAATTAAAGATGCAGGTATAAAATCTCTAGGTATTATCCCTCACACTTTTCAAAAACTAGGTATCAATTTAAGTATTGAAAATGATGATATCATCGTACCAGCTCAAGAAATCTATGAGATTCAAAACTTTATTGACGGATCAATTCTAACTATTTATGATGCGCCATGGCCTGGTTTTACACCCGATCTTTTAAGTATCGTTCTTGTAGTTGCCACGCAAGCTAAAGGGAGTGTTCTTATTCATCAAAAAATGTTTGAAAGTCGTTTGTTTTTTGTCGATAAACTCATTGACATGGGTGCGCAAATTATTTTATGTGATCCACACAGAGCAACAGTTATTGGACTTGAAAGAAAGAGTCAGTTGCGTGGTATAAAAATGAGTTCTCCAGATATTAGAGCTGGTGTTTCTTTATTGATTGCAGCATTATCTGCAAACGGCACAAGCCATATTGAAAACATTCAACAGATTGATAGAGGCTATGAACAAATTGATGTGCGTCTAAACGCATTAGGTGCAAATATACAACGTGTCAATTCTTAGGATAAAACTGCAATAAAAAATATATAACGCTCTCTATTATTTGGTAAGTATTGCAATCAAGCATTAAAGCTCTTCTTGAGCAAAAATCTTTAGCTTGATGCATTCAAGTCTAAACCTGCATAATATGCTGTATCTACATTTTTCTTAAGCTTTGTATAAAATGTTATCTGTCCTACGTGATAACTAAAATGTTCTATTACATGAATGATTATACTCGTGACGTTTTCTTCAAAACCCTGTACCTTTCTATTTGATTTAAATGTCTCAGGATTTAAGGCTGACACTATTGCATTAGCTTCGGTTACAACAGTAGTTATTTTTGAAAGCAAATCTTTTGTTTCTATTCGACTTTCCGTTTTAAACTCATTATCTCGTTTTCTTACATCTTCTTGGCCATAAACCCCTGTTTGAATATACTGTCTGACATTTCCGCAAAGGTGTAATATAATATTACCTACTGCATTAGAATTTTCATTTTCTTGGTGCCAAATTTCCTCTGCAGATAAAAGCGAAAGACACTTTTCTATTCGCGTTAAGCCTTCCTCTATCAGTCGTCGATAAAATTCATCTTTTATTATTTCTGTTACCATCAGTCTACTTTTGTAAAAGCAAAATACATCTAATCATTGGCTAATGCGATAACACCTATTTGGATTTTTGTATTTGCTATCTCAGATATCAATTGTGCCGCAGCTTCAATTGTAGCCCCTGTGGTTAAAACATCATCAACCAATAATATCGTTTTACCTAAAATTTGTTTTTTATGTCGCAACTGAAAACTAGACAAAACATTTCTAAACCTGTCCATCCGCCCCTTGCGAGTTTGGGTTTTTATTTGACTATTCTTCTTTAATATGTTTTCATTGATAGGAATTCCTGTTACCTCAGAAATGCCTTTCGCAAACATCAAAGATTGGTTAAAACCTCTTAGTTTTAGTCTTCTATAGTGGAGAGGAATAGGTAAAATGAAATCGGCTTTATTATTGAAGTGAGGGCATTTTAAATATGCCTTTCCAAATTGTCTTCCTAAAATAATACCTATTTGAGATTGATCCTTGTACTTCAAATTATGAATGGCTTCTTGAACACCACCATTTTTTATAAAGTCAAACATTGCGGCTCCGTGATCTAACTCCACTCGACCGGATAATCTAAATTTAAGTTCGTTTTCTTTGGTGACAAAATGATCTGTTTCTGAAATTAAAACTTTGCAAGTCAGACAGAAAACATCATTATCTACAGCACGCTCTTCTTTGCAAGAAACGCAGTTGAAAGGATATAGTAATCCTATAAAGTCGTTTGATAATGTTCTAAAATGATTTAACATGCCTTTTAAAATTACAACAAATAAAAAGGCGGTGCTTGGTTTTTTTAGGATCTTCGCATACTCCTACAGAACGGTTTATACTCTTGTGCTATAAAATCTTAATAATAACAAATAAAAAACGCCTGCCTATGAGGGTAGACAGACGTCTCAAAACAAAACGAAAAACCAACTTTTCTTTATATTCCTTTCCTAAGATTAACAGTTAAATTAACCTGCTTGTTCTTTCTAATCACACCTAATTTTATCTTGTCCCCGACTTTTGCAAACTCTATTTCGCTATATAGATCTTCAAAAGTATTTACTTGTTTATTATTAGCACTGACTATTACGTCCCCAGGTAAAACGCCTGCAAACTGCGCTCCGCTTCCTTTGTCTACCATTTCTACTAAAAAACCTTTATTTACCTTGAGTTTATACTCCTCAACTAACTCATCTGAAACCGTCAATCCCCTTACGCCCAATCTTCCTCTTTCGATATTTCCATTTTGCTGAATGTCATTTATAATACGTTCAACTAAATTGGAAGGTATAGCGAATGAATAACCTGCGTACACTCCTGTAGGCGTAGCAATCGCTGTGTTTATACCAATGAGTTTCCCACCAATATTAACTAGAGCACCTCCACTATTTCCTGGATTTATAGCCGCATCTGTTTGGATAAATTCTTCTATCGCTGTATTGTCATTTGTCTTAATAATATCAATATCTCTTCCTTTTGCGCTAACTATGCCAGCTGTCACAGTTGATTCTAAGTAACTGAATGGATTTCCAATAGCTGCAACCCACTCTCCAACTTTTACATCATCAGAGTCTGAAAATTCTGCAAACACAAGATCATTGGCTTCTATTTTTAATAAAGCTAAATCTGTACTTGGGTCTGTTCCAATCTTTACGGCTGTAAAACTTCTCTTATCCGATAAGGAAACTTTGATAATATCGGCATGCTCGACCACATGGTTGTTCGTTACAATATATCCATCTTGTGAAATAATAACTCCCGATCCTGTCCCGTTTTTAGGCGCATGAAAATTTTGACCAAAAAAATCATCTAAATCAAAAAAGAAACTTGGTGAGTTCCCTCTATCTTGTCTACGTTGCTGTGCAAGTGCGGCACTTTCTTCTGCTGTAATATGGACCACAGCTGGTGTAACTCTTTCAGCAGCATATACAAAATCAAAAGGAGCACTGTTGGTACTTGATGAAGTCAGAACTAATTTTGGAGATTGATTGATGTCTTCATGGTCATTTGATAGAAAAATTTGACCTGCGAAGACGGCAACTAAACCTCCAAGAATTCCTGCAAATAATAGTGATAATCCTTTTTTCATTTCGCGTCTTTTGTTGGTAAATAAGAACGGCGAAATGTTTCGTAAGTTTTAGGCTAAGCGTTTGTTTAACAATACATTAACGCAGCATATTTCAGCTTATGCATTGTGTTTTGTATACAACTTATTAATTACGTCGGCTAATTTATGGTCTTTATCGGTGACCACGTTCCCTGCGTCGTGCGTATTCAACTCTATGCTTACTTTATTATAAACATTTGACCACCACGGATGATGATTCATTTTTTCTGCCTCGATAGCCACAGCCGTCATAAATGAGAATGCTTCTGTAAAATCAGAAAACTTAAAATCTCTCACTAGTTTATTATTTTCTTCTTTCCACATAATTAATTTTATTTGTGGTCCCAATTATAAGAACCCATGTCTTTCAAACATGCTTTCAAAAGATCTATGCAATCACGCACATCTTTTTTATGCGCCATTTCTATCACTTGATGCAAATATCTACAAGGAACAGAAATGCCTCCTGCAATAGAACCCCCTCTGGCAAATTGTTGCATACTTGCTGTGTCAGTACCTCCTCTTGGAAGAACTTCTAACTGATATGAAATATCATTATTCTTTGCCACTTCTTTCATGAATTTTACCATTCTATAATCACATATTGTACGACCATCCAAAACTTTAATAGCCGCGCCTTTACCCATATCTGTAATTCTTTCATGTGCTGCTGAACCAGGTACATCACAGGCCAGCGTCACATCTAAGTTTATAGCAAAGTCTGGATCGATTCCTAAAGTTGCAGAAGTCGCTCCCCTTAGTCCTACCTCTTCTTGAACTGTAAATACAGCATAAACATCATGCTCTAATGCTTCTCCTTTTAATTCCATCATGGCTTCCATTAATAAATAAACACATACCCTGTTATCTATAGATTTAGAATTTACCATCTCGCCCATCTCGATCAGTTCTCTTTCTCTAGTAATAGGTGAGCCAATCGAAACTATTTTTTTGACTTCATCACCTGATAATCCGGTATCCACAAAATAGTCGCTTATCCTTGGCGGTTTTGATTTTTCCTCAGGCGTCATTATGTGAATAGGCTTTGTACCCATAACACCAATAATATCTTTTTCGCCGTGTATAATTACACGTTGTGCAGTTAATGTTTTAGGATCAAAGCCTCCAAGAGGTTGGACCTTTATAAAACCATCATCATCAATATGTGAAACAACAAAACTAATTTCATCCATGTGTGCAGCAATCATTACCTTCTTGTCGCTCTTTCCTTTTTTTACAGCGATAAGATTACCCATGGGGTCAGCATAAATTTCATCCACGTAATCTTTAAGTTGTTCTGTTATAAAGTTTCTGACTTTATACTCAAAACCAGGTGCGCCTGGTATTTGTGTTGTTTTTCTTAGGAGTTCTATATTTAACATTTATCTATTTTCTTGGTATAAAAGTAAACATTTGTAAGAGATTTGAAGGTTTAATTATCTTGTGATTCTAAAAGCTAATTTATTCTTTGAGTAGTATCAGAAAATTTGCTGGGCAAACTGTCATTTATGGCCTTGGTCATATCTTATCAAGGGTAGTTTATTACTTGTTGGTCGTTGTTTTATTGACTTATTTATTAGGCGAATCAACGTTTGAATTTGGTGCTTACGCATATTATTATGCCTACGCATCATTATTTGTCATTCTTTTTTCTTTTAGAATGGATACGGCATTATTCAGATATGGCTCTGAAGTCGGGCAACTTCAAAAAACTTATAATACGACTTTTGCTCCTATTTTTTTTGTGGCCGCATTTCTAATGGCGATAGGGATCCTTTTTTCAAACTCCATTGCTGCTTTCACACCATTTCCTAATAAGCCAGAATACATTAAATGGTTTTCTATAATTTTGGCTTTTGATGTATTAACACTCATTCCCTTTGCGAAATTGCGATTGGAAAGGAAAGCAAAGGTTTTTGCGTTATGTAAAATATTTAATGTTTTTATTTCGAGTTTTCTCATTGTTTTTTTTCTCATTGTTTTTCCGAAATTGAATTCTCCATTTTTTGATTTCATTCCGCGTTTTGAATTTCAAATAGATTATGTTTTTATTTCAAATCTTATTGCCAGTGTCATTCTTTTCTTTGTAGTAATTGCTTACGCAGGAAAATTTAGCTTTCGCATAGATAAGCCGCTTTTAAAGAAAATGACTTACTACGTCTTTCCGTTAGTTATAGTTGGTATTTGTTATTCTTTTATTCAAAACTTTGCACCGCCATTACAAGAATGGCTTTTAGGTGGCACTGATTTAGAAAACTTAGGGCAAAGCGGTATTTATGATAGTTCGCGAAGGATTGCTGTTTTATTTGCCATGTTTACGACTGCTTTTAATTATGCTGCCGAACCTTTCTTTTTTACAAACTCTTCCAAAAAAGATCGTGAATTATTGTACGGTAAAATTTGTCGTTTATTCACTTTAGTAGGAGGGTTTGTTGTCTTGTCAATATTCTTAGGCTTGGATATAATTCAGTTCATTGTAGAAAAATCCTATCGGGAAAGTATATTCATTATTCCAATTTTACTTATTGCGTATTTATTATTAGGTATATATTATAATGTTTCTATTTGGTATAAGCTTTCTGATAATACTTGGTATGGAGCATTTTTTTCAATTATAGGTGTTTTAGTTACTCTCATAATTAGTATCGTTTTCTTACCCAAAATTGGCTATGTTGCATCAGCATGGGCAACCTTAGTTTCTTATACTCTAATGTTGGTTTTAACATATCTATTTGGTCAAAAGTTATATCCTATTAGCTATCCTATTAAAAAGATATTAGTCAATTTATTAATTGTTATAGGTATTGTCTTGCTCACAAATTTTATTACCAATAGAATTGATACGCCTTTGCTCTATTTTATAAAAGCAGGCCTACTAATATTGTATCTCGTCTATTTAATTAAATCTGAAAAAGTAGAGTGGGTAAAAATATTTACTGGAAGTAAGTCATAATATAATCCCTTATCGGGACTCTATTTTTTATAATCAATACAACCAAAGCAATTGTGGCTGCAATTATTATGGCCTTAAATCTTCTCCAAAAGTCACGATTTTTTTCTCGTCTACTTTTATATTGATGCTTTCGTGTATATGACAATTAGTTATTATTTAAAAGCACAGAAATGCGCTTGTTGGTTAGAAATCTAATTTTGAATTCTTGAAATATTAAGCTAAAAATAGCCAGAGAAAAAATTAGATTTCTCGCTATCTCAAAACTGCGAATATACTCATCATGAAAAGGCCTGATGGATAACAGTTCGACAGCAATTACCGCAGCAGATAGAATAAAAAGAAAAACAGTTAACCCTCTTGATGCTTGGCCTTCATATCTTAATTTGTCTATACAACACTTGGCGAAAGCCTTTTTATAAATCTGATTCTTAGGATTAATCTTAATTAACTCAGAAAATATGTGCTCCGCTTTATAATAATCAACAACATTATACGCTGATGCTGCTTTTCTAAATAAGAGTTCTTCAAAAATATTTTTATCCTTAACCTCAAATACATTTTCGGAAATAACCAAGTGGATCAAATCATCAACCTTATTTAAATAAGCGTAATATGATCCCACTTCAAAATATGCAATTACACATTCACATCTTATTTCTGTGCTAAGCTCAAATGATAATTGAAATATCTCGCTTTTATTTCTTTCATAATAGCGAATTTTGGACTGATAGTCTATGTGTTCTATTTCTAGGAACTCCTGATATACTAACTCTTCTATTTCGCTTGTGAAATTCATATAGATTTTAACTCATATATTACGGGTTTTGATGGACTAGCATCAATATCAACAGAAATTATATGAAGGTTTAACAAATATAAACCATCCTGTATATTGTTGTCAACAAAAACCATTTCCGTTATGGTTTTATTAAGCTTTATATCATCATTAGTATTCCAAAATGTCTTATGCGCTATCAATTGACCACCATCCTGTTCTCTATCTATACTTGGAACGTCGACCAATAGGTGATCAATACCTGATTTATTGATAAGCTCAATTGCCTCTTTAGTAAAATAACTGGGATTGGTGTCAGAATAATCAAAATTGGTTTTGATCGAGAAGTTTGGTAACGTGCGTACAATTAATGCATCTACATCCCTTAAGTTTTTATCTTCTAGATTAAGACTCTCTGCGTCAATAATTGTGTCTTCGTTCTCTAATCGTTTCGGCTTGGCGGTTGTAAGGTATGCCACAAAGTGAAAATCCTTAAGCGTATCACTTATAGATTGACCTCTTTGATCAATGTGTAAAACACTTTCTGTATGTGTCCCATTGCCATGAGGGTTAATACTCAAATTGAAGAAATTAACAGGAGAACCTTTCTCTATTGATCCTACAAAATCTCCGCTTTTAAACGGTTCGCTAATATATGGGGGCGCATGAAACGCTATTGGAGAATTATTATTTTCCAATTTAATTGAAATATCCAAAGGTGCATTTAAGTTGGCCTTGTACTTTTTATCGTCAATATTTAAAGTGAGCTCCATCAATTTCTTTTATCAATTCCCCAGTTTAATTTACTTCTTAGAGTAGTCATAAAATTATCGCCCTCTAGACTTATTAAATGCGTAGAGAAATTATTCTTCTTAATTTTAATATCATGTTCAGAAGTAACGACCTCATATCTACTATCCATGGTACATAAAAAGTTTTCAGAGCGCCCTTCGATTTTAAAACTCAATTCATGATTGCTTGAAATTACGATCGGTCTTACATTTAAATTATGTGGCGCGACTGGTGTCAGAATAAAGTTATCTGAAGATGGAAACATGATCGGTCCACCACAACTTAAAGAATAACCTGTTGATCCCGTCGGTGTAGAAACGATTAATCCATCCGCCCAATAAGAGTTTAAAAAATCACCATCTATGTAAGTGTGCAAAACGATCATCGAAGAATTGTCTCTTTTTAAAATCGTAAAATCATTTAAGGCATAATTGATATCTCCAAAGATTTCTGGATTTGAAGCAATTTGAAGCATTGACCTTTTGCTAATTGTAAATCGCCCTTCCAAATACATTTCTATGGCCTCATCAATTCTCTCTTGCTCAATACTTGCCAGAAAACCCAAACGTCCTAAGTTGAGGCCCATAATCGGCAACTCCAATTCTCTAATCATTGTCATCGCTGACAAAATAGTGCCATCACCTCCTAGGGTAATTACAACATCGGGTCTATATGCTCTGAGCTCTTCATGCGTCGATAAAGTATCATGCCGAACATTAGAGCTTTGAATTTGATCATTAAAATTTTTAAAGACTTTATATTCTATACCACTACTGCTAAGCTTATTGAAAAGCTGTTTGATATAAACATCATACTTTAAACTCCATTTCTGACCGTAAATAAATGCCTTCATCTTGCTTTCTGCTTTAAAAAACAAAGGAATTAGATAAATACAACCCTTGTTCTCCTATATCATTAAAACTATACTCAAAGCTAATCAGAAAATTATTAAAGAGTATAATATCTACTGCAGGACCGTAACCATAAATTAAACGGTTATTTAGAGAATTAGTTTCTTTATAAGTGGGTTCATTTATATAAGCAAAGTCAAAGTTGGCTCTGACAAAAAGGCTCATATTCATTTTTTGAAATTGTCGTGGCAACCATGATGCCGTGCGCATGTTCTTATCAAATATTTGAAATTTGACATTATTCATACTTATAAAATAATCAGTGCCGTCCATAACATATAATTCATAGCCCCCTACAATATCCTGATCCCACCCTATTCCAGTATTGTTTGCAAATGCAATCTGATTTCGAATAAGGTTTGTCTTTCCTTTATTTCTAGTGCCGAATATCAATTTTTCTTTGATAGTAAAATACTTCTCAAACCCAAGTGTTATACTCAGATTATTAAAATCATTAAATATGCCTAAACCTTCTTTTTTTATATTTGCAAAAAGCATATATCCGCCCAATGGATAATAGTTAAGAAGGCGTTTGTCATAACTATAATCATATTCCAAATAAAAGAATCTCAAGTCTTCCTTTCCGTCAAGGAAATAATTTGGATTTAATTCTTCAGCAACTAATGCGTCTATTTGATTGTGATGATATTCTAAACGGAGGGCATGATAGTTATTTAAGTCTGGTCTGTATTTTAATTCAGGTCCTACTCTAAACCTCGATAACAATCTTCTTTCATCATCAGCTTGCGCGAATAAACTTTTATTACCTTCTGTCTTATAAGCAATCTCTTTATTGTCTGAATAAAAAATGGATCCTCCAATTCCTAATTTATTATCGAGCATCCAATATGGACGTTGATAGGTAAGTTCATACTTTCTGGTATATCCAAAATGAACTTTAAATTTTAGTGGATCTCTATTGCCAGTAAAATTGTAGTGAGAAATACGTAAGCCATAATTAACACGCGAAAGTGATTTACCTTGTTCGTTCCACCAAACATTAAAGTTGCGATCTGCCAATTCGAAAATAGGAACTGGATATAAATACCAATTTTCTTCTACTAGAATTTCTATATCACTTTTTCCGTGGGTAATGGAATAGTTTTTCAAATTTAAGGTAGCAGAATTAAATAAACCTGTACTTAAAATCTGTAGTCGACTTCTTTTAAAATGTTCTTCAATTTCTGAAAGATAGATCGTGTCTCCTATTGAGAATGTCAATTCTCGAAATATTACTTTTTCTTTTGTATGGTGATTGCCTTGATAGAGAATATTATTTACGACAAGAAAACCATCTTGCGCATTTAAACTAAATACACATATAATGAGAAAAAAAAATAATTGTATTCTTAATCTACACATTAAGGTAATTCATGAGCTGGTCGTACCTGTCCTTAAGGTCGTCCTCGTACTCCTCTTCTGTAAACGCAGCTTGAATTTTATAACCATACCTTTCTAAGGCTGCTATTATATTACTAATTTCTTGCTGATTAATTTTCAAAGTTAAAAGCGTAACTTCTGAACCTTTATTTGTATTGACAAAACTTGCAATTACACTTGCATTTTCAAGCTCTATAACACGTGCAACTTCTGAAAGTACATAACCTCTTTTACTTGTTTCTAAAACGACTATACTTCCCGGTTCTGTAAATGAAAATGAGTTGGCATAAAACTTAATTAAATCTTCCTGTGAAATTAGGCCTAAAAACTTTTCATTATTATCAACTACAGGGACTACAGTGATATTATTTTCTGCTAGTCTACTTAATATTTCAAATACATGATCAAAGGCAGATACATATATATAAGTACTGCTAATTTTGATATCCCTGATTTTAGTATCTAAAGGACAACTAGCTACATCTTCTTCTGAAAGAATTCCTAAAAGAATGTCATCTTTTACGACAGGAAGGTGTTTGACATGATATACAGACATCATACTTAAAGCTTGCTCCGCAGTATTATCTGGTAATACCGGTAAAATGATGTTTGATAGTAAATCTTTTGCAATCATATACTTATTAGACTATACTAAATAGTAGTTTGTTACTTTTTTAGCAACTTTTCTTTCTCAAAGTTGAACTCTTTTTCGGATAAAAGTCCTCTAGTACGCAAATCTTTTAATTTATTTAATTGTGAAAGCAATAAATCGTCTTGTAAAAGATCATCTTTCGGTGCTTTGATTGATTTATGTCTTGTTACTCTAAATCCATTAGCTTTAAAGTCATCAAAATCAGACTGTATCCTTAAAAACGCAAAAGCATCTTTTTTCAGAATTCTATCTTTGTCTTTAAATCCATATTCAATAGCCTTCTCGATATGGTGATAGCTTTTTTCTTTTTGCTCTAATAAAGAATAAGTCGCTGCCATATTATAATGCAGTGCAGCATTTTCAGGAGAAATTTCTAGGGCTTGTTTATAGTCCATAATGGCGCCTTCAAAATCATAATCTTTATATTTTTCATCACCACTTTTTATAAAAGGATTCGCGCGTTTTTTTGAAGTTATTCTATCTATTTGAGAACGCTGGCGTTCTCTTACAACATCACTTTGTCTTCTTGTCCTTGTGGTTCTTGTTGGCTCAGTACGTCTTACCCGTCTACCTCTACGTCTTTGTGGTCGAGCTCCAGAATTATACTTTGCATCAAATTGACTTTCTGACATTGTAAATAATTTGAAGGCATCCATTACCCCCAGCAGAAAGGTAATAGGAAATTTAATTGCGGATGCAATAAACATTGTCAGAAAAATATAAAATATTCCTGTCCCGATATCTTTTAGGTAAAACTTATGCAAGCCAATGCTCCCTCCAAATAGTGCCAATATTGCTGCGGTTATTCTAGACCTTTCCATTTAAAATATTTTTGCAGTTAATAGTGCAATATCATCAACATATTCTTGCTCCTCTTTAAATAGTTCTATCTCTTCAATAAGCTTTTTATTAAAGTCTGATGATGACAAATCTTTATTATTATTTAAAAACTGTTTGACCATTGACTCTTCGTAATAATGTCCTGCATTATTTTTTAAGTCAACTAACCCATCTGTAAAACAAAATAAGAAAGCATCATGTTCCAATTTTATCCTTTCTTCATTAATAAAAGGTAATTTTTCAAAGGCACCAATGACAGAACTCCCCGTTTTCAATTCTCTCAATTCTCCACCATTATATAATAGTGGTGGATAATGTCCTGCATTGATATAAGTCATTTCTCTTGTAGATGTATTTATCTCAGCTATAAAAAACGTTATAAACTTATCACTTTTTGTGATTCTGTAAACAGCTTGATTTAATGCAAATACAAAAGTTTCTAAGTCTCTATATTGAAATACCAAACTCTGTAACATCGCTTGAAAATTAGACATTAATAATGCCGCCGCAACGCCCTTTCCAGATATATCAGCTATAACAACAGAGAACTTATCTTCACTAAATTTCATGAAGTCTAAATAATCTCCGCCTATATTAAAGTGTGGTTTATAATAAGTGTCTATATCATACAAGTCTCCTTTGGGAATATTTTCTGGTATTAGTCTTTGTTGAAACTCTTTTGCAAGTTCCAATTCTTTGTTAATACGTTCTTGTCTTATTTGTCTTTTAAACAGTCTTTTATTTTCAATTGCAACAGCTATAATATTAGTTATAGTAGTTATAAATTGAATTTTGTTATAAATGTCTTCTTTATCCTTAATGCCTCCAATAAGCGCATAAGCAATAGGTTCATCCTTATGAAATACTGGAATTATTATATCGAACAATCTTAAATAAGGATGATCAGTTTCTTTTATTGTGTGCAACCTTTTATGAGAAAGACATTCTTGAACGAGTTCCTTTTTATAGTCTTCTTCTACATTAATATTTGCTGCACTTTTCCATTTTTCTGTCTGACGTATAAATAGAATCATTTTCTCGATTCCCATTTCCCAACTTAAGAAAGACCTATACATATTGAACAATCCATCTGCAGGAACATTATCATTTATTGCCTGAGTTATGGTCAACAAACTCTTAATCTGGAGTTCTTTGAGGCTTAATTCCTTTTCTATTTTTTCTAGCAGATGTATATCTCTGTTCACGATTTTAATTTATCGTTATTTAAGTGTCTATTCTTGTCCCTGTTTGTTTTCTTGTTTAAGTTTTTTTCAATAGCCTTTTCTAAGTCTATATCCATTTGATTAGCCAAACAAGTGACTACAAATATAATATCACTTAATTCATCAGATATAGCTTCTTTGATATCATTTCTATTTTCTGTTGATTTAAACGACTGTTCCCCGTATTCTCTACCTATCAGACGAGCCAATTCGCCTACTTCTTCTGTAAGAAGGACCATATTGGTTAATTCTGAAAAATATCTTACCCCATATTTCTTAATCCAGTCATCTACTTTTTTTTGGAATTGATTAATATCCATTAAGCTTTATTTTTAGTGTCTATAATAATAGTAACTGGACCATCATTGGTAAATTCAACTTTCATATCTCCTCCGAAGACTCCACGCTCCACTTTAACTTTGTAATCTGACATAATATGATCAATAAATTTATTATACATTTCTTCTGCATATTTTGGTGGAGCTGACTTTAGAAAAGATGGTCTATTACCTTTTTTAGTACTGGCATATAAGGTAAACTGACTAATAACGAGTAATTCTCCTTCTATATCTATCAATGATAAATTCATTTTTCCTTCGGCATCACTAAAAATCCGCATATTAATGATCTTTCGAGCCAGCCACTTAATATCTTCTATATTATCTAATTCTTCTACACCTATAAAAACAACCAATCCCTTTTCTATATGTCCTTCAATTCTATTATTTACTTTTACCGTGGCAGGTTTTAAGACTCTTTGTAAGACTGCTTTCATTTGTTGGTGGAATGTTATTTGTTTTGATTTACTAACATTACTTCAAAAGTTAGTATTCTAAAATGGTCACTTGATATGAAATTTGTTAATATATATTATTTATTAATATGTTTTACAGATAAATTGCGCTTAAACCAACGTGGAACATCATATTTATTTCCAACATTCAACTTAATTCACATTAAGTAGAATAGTGTTTATAAATCATATTTTAATAATGTTTTCTTGTTGAAAATATAAACATTATATGTTGATAAACTATTAATAATATTAAATCAAACTATAACTTTGATAAGATATAATCATATTAACACCCTTAATAATAGAGTTAATATTTTTTATTTAAAAGATTATAATTAATTAAGGATGTTTAAAACTTCTGGATTTATGGATTTTGAAAAAAATCTTTTCTCTCTAGACAATTAATAACTGAATGCAGTATCGAAAAATAGTTAAGTTTTGGTTGCTATTAGGACTGGTTCTTTTATTCTTTCAAATAGTTATTGGAGGTATCACGAGAATTACGGGATCTGGATTGTCTATAACAAAATGGGAAATAGTAACAGGTACATTACCACCTCTAACTGAAAAGTCGTGGAACGAAGCCTTTAGTTTATACAAAACAACGCCTCAGTATAAAAAGATTAATACCGGGATGGAGTTGGGATCTATTTTTGACTCTAAGTCTTTTAAATTTATTTATTTCTGGGAATACTTTCATCGTTTGTGGGCAAGAACGATGGGTTTTATCTTCGTCTTTCCTTTAATATTTTTTGTTATTAAAAAATGGGTTGATAGGCCACTACTAAAACAATTATCATTGGTTTTTTTAGGCGCATTATTTGCTGCATTATTTGGATGGATTATGGTCGCCAGTGGATTGGTAAATAGGCCTTGGGTGAATGCTTACAAATTATCATTGCACCTTGGCATTGCTTTATTAACATATAGTTTTTTAATATGGGCTATTTATAAAGTTTTCATTCCTCCAGAAAAGAAAGTACATAATAGCGGATTGAGAAAGTGGTCTTTAGTCTTTCTCAGTTTATTGTGTTTACAAATATTTTTTGGTGCTATCATCTCTGGAATGAAAGCATCATTATACTACCCTACTTGGCCAGATATTGGTGGAAGTTTTTTACCGGATGTTCTGTTGGATAGATCATACTGGACTCTAGATAATATTCTAAATTATGATGGAAGTCCGTTAATGCCAGCTTTAATTCATGTTTTACATAGAAACTTGGGTTATATCGTTTATGCTATTGGTATTTATTTAACGGTTAGAATTTTTAAGTATCCTTTGCAAAAGATTTTTTATAAGAATAATATCCTTTTAATTGTTCTGCTTAATTGCCAAGTTCTCTTAGGAATATTAGTTTTAATAAACTCAAAAGGTACGATCCCTGTATTTTTTGGGGTTATGCACCAAGCAATTGCTATCTTTATATTATCGTGTGGATTATTGAATATATATCTTTTTAGAAAGCGGTAATGAAATGGAAATGAATATCATTGAAGAGAGTGGTTTTAAGTATGTACAGACTAAAGATTCGGGTGAGGTAATTTTGTTGTTACATGGGCTGTTTGGGGCATTAAGCAATTTCCAATCTATTATTGAGGAGTTTAAGGAATATAATGTCGTTACTCCGATCTTACCTATTATGAGTTTACCTTTGAAATCTCTTGGATTAAAGGGTTTGGTAGATCACATAGAGTCATTCGTAAATTTCAAAAATTTTGAGAAAATACATCTTGTTGGGAATTCGTTAGGTGGTCATTTGGCACAGTTATATGCTTTAAGAAAGCCAGATAAAATTGCTACAATGACATTAACTGGAAGTTCTGGTTTATTTGAAAGCGCCTTCGGCAGTAGTTTTCCCAAGAGAGGAAATTATGAATTTATAAAAGCTAAAGTAGAATCTACTTTTTACGAGGCAAAAACAGCCTCTAAAGAATTAGTGGATGAGGTTTTTGAAACGGTTAATGATCGAACAAGAGCTATTAGAATCGTTGTAACTGCAAAATCTGCAGTACGTAATAATCTAGAAGATAAGATTTCTAAAATAAAAGCTGCTACACTTCTTATATGGGGTAACAATGACACAATAACACCACCTTTTGTAGCCAAAAAATTCAATGAATTAATTCCTAATTCTGAATTAGAATTTATTGATGAATGTGGTCATGCGCCAATGATGGAAAGACCTGAAAAATTCAATGCACTTCTCAAAAATTTCCTTTCAAAAAATAGACTTACATAAAAGCCACATCAGCCTCCTATAACTGGCAGAATTATTTGTGTTTAGGGTTGACCATTCTTTTTCTTTAACTCTTCTGCTCTTCTAGCTCTTTGCATAGGATTCTCTCCGCCTCCTCTTCTACTTCTACCTTTAAATAATTCAAACCTATCTGCTTTACTTGAAGGCGCAACTTCATTATTTGACGTGTCTACGTCAGCCGTTTCTAAGAATGGATCTAAAATTATATCACTGACTTGTTTGTCTAATGCAAATGATTTTTTGATTGTCGTTTCATTAAAACGCCAGATCTCTGCTGGGATCTTTTTGATTTCTGAGGTACCATCTACATATTGAAATTCTAGTATGACTGGCATTGGTAAACCACCTTTATTTTCGAATTCGATTTCATAAAAGTGTTTCCCTGATTCTAGTAATGCTTTCTCTTCTTCTGATAAAGATGATATATATTTCTCATAATCTTGATCGTCTATTGCATCTGTTTCTAGTGGATCATAATTTGTATAGAAATCATCTATTGAAGGATCTATTTCGTTTTGAGTTACTTTAATTTGTTCTCTGTTTCTAATAACACTTATATTTTCTCTTTCCTGACTTCTTTCTTCAATTTTACGTGCACTTTCTTTTTGCGGATCTTTAGAATCTATTTGATAATATTTTACAGAATTCATACTGAGATCCACATGATCATTTGTATAAAACCAACCTCTCCAGAACCAATCTAAATCTACGGCGGAGGCATCTTCCATTGTACGGAAAAAATCTGCTGGCATAGGTTGCTTAAATTTCCATCGATTTGAATATTCCTTAAAAGCATAGTCGAAAAGTTCTCTTCCCATAACGGTTTCCCTAAGGATGTTTAATGCCGTTGCGGGTTTTCCATATGCATTATTACCAAATTGATATATTGATTCTGAGTTAGTCATGATGGGTGAGATCTTATTTTTATCTCCGCTCATGTAGTCTACAATTTTATTTGCAGGGCCTCTTCTAGAAGGATAATCTCTTTCCCATTGTTGTTCAGTCAAGTATTGTAGGAAGGTATTTAAGCCTTCATCCATCCATGTCCATTGTCTTTCATCAGAGTTCACAATCATAGGAAACCAGTTGTGACCCACTTCGTGAATTATGACCCCGATATGTCCATACTTAGTTCTTTGTGTATATGTACTATCATCTTCACATCTTCCAAAATTGAAACAGATCATTGGGTACTCCATTCCCATACTTCCATCAATTGACCATGCTGTTGGATATGGATAATCAAAAGTATAATGTGAGTACCATTTAATTGTGTGTGCAACAGCCTTTGTTGAATATTTACTCCATACACAATCGCCTTCTTTAGTCCACATTGATTGTGCCATCACCGTTCTACCATCTGACATTTTTACACCGAGTGCATCCCAAATAAACCTTCTTGAAGAAGCGAAAGCAAAATCTCTTACATTCTCTGCCTCAAATATCCATGTCTTGTATTTTTCAGATTTATCTTGTATTCTTTCTTCTGCTTCTTCATAAGTTGCAATAGTTACAGGATGAAGTTTTGCATCAGCCGCTTCCTTTAATCTCTTTTTCTGTTCCCCTGTTAATACTTTGTCAGCATTTTTTAATACTCCTGTCGATGCGACTAGGTGATCGGTAGGAACAGTAATTTCTACATGATAATCTCCAAAAGTTAGAGTGAACTCTCCTCTACCTAAGAACTGTTTGTTTTGCCATCCATTAACATCATTATAGACACACATTCTCGGAAAGTATTGTGCGATGACATATACATTGTTGTCATCCTCTTCAAAGTGTTCGTATCCTGATCTACCTCCGATTTCTCTCGTGTTGTTTATATTATACCACCAATCAATTTTAAAACTAAAACTCTCTCCTGATTTGAGTTCACTAGGTAGATCAATGCGCATCATTGTTTTATTAACAACATACTTCAGTGCTTTGCCATTTGTTGTCTCTACTTTCTCAATATTAAAACCACCTTCAAATTCAGGGTTGAGTCTTGATAATTGTGACATTCCCATTCTATCATTTATACCGCTGGTACGTATATCATGCGAGTGAGAATCTTTGGCTCTTACATTTTGATCCATTTGTAGCCATAAAAAATTTAAAGCATCTGGCGAGTTATTTTTGTACGTAACTGTCTGATTACCAAGTAGTTGTCTTTTTACGTCATCAATTTTTATTTTCATTTTATAGTCAGCTTCTTGCTGCCAATACTCATGCCCTGGTGCACCGGATGCGCTCCTATAAGTATTAGGTGTAGGAAGTTCGTCATCGAGTTGTCTGAACTTGTTAGTGTTGGTGTTGTCTTGTCCAATAAGTGTAAAACTTACTGAGCATAAAAAGAATATTAATAGATGTTTCATTTTAAATATTGTACGCCAAAGATATTGTATTAGTTTTTTAAAGATGGAGATTATTAGAATTGATTTAAAGTTTGATTTTGCGATTATCATTTATAATCAAATTCTAGAATTCAAAATTGTTGTTTTGAAAATTCAATTTCAAAATGGTCTACAATTAGAATAATTTTTTGCGTTCAGGCTAAGATGTAATTGCGAGATACTTGCATGAGATAAATTTTAAAAATATTGTCTTTAGAAATATTACTAAAATTACTATTGGCATTCTCAAAGTCAAAGTGTGAACTTGTACATTGTTTTATGTGGAACATACTAACAGTAAAAATAGCGAGATGATATATTTCTATCGGGCTAGAAATTAGTGCAGGCTTTAGGGCAAAAATTTTTCAATTGTGCTTTATATAAGTTTATTGGTTTCTGCAAATTGAATTTTTTCTGCTTAGCGGAGTTATCAAGGATTCAATTAATATTTATAGCTGGTACCATAATGGATTAAAAAATTTAAAGTTAAATATCTTAAATACGTTTTACATCCAAAGTGTGGCTTCGCATTCAGATAAAAAAATGAATCTTTCATTTTATTTAGAACAAATATTCACTTCAAAAAAAGGCAGTTTGTTACAGCATTTTTACTTGTGGTCTTTAGCTTTTGCAAATGTCAAACCCTATATAACCGGATGCCTTATTTTATAGATAGCTTTAAACATGTTAAGTTGATTTGCATGTTCCAATGGCTATATTGGCTCTTGAAATGTTTTAATCTTTATAAGTTCATTGGAACTCTAATCTTGCGTTAATGGAATAATTTGTTCCACGTGGAACGAGGTAGCCTTAGTCGGATACACTTTTATTTAAATTGGTCTTTAGCTATCGCAAATAAGAGAACTCTAAAAAATTAAAGGATTGTTTCTAATGCAGATTTCTTCCTCAAGATTTAAGGCTCTGTACTATACAAATGAATATTATGATTGTTCCACGTGGAACACATATGTTAGATAGAAAACTCCGCAAATTCTATCTAACACATCTTTACAAATATTATATAGAATAAAACTCGCTTTTATGCTCCATAGCTTTTCTATCTCCGCTAGTTTAAAAACGCGGATTTATATAATTATAAAAACAAAGCAGTTTGGTTTGAATGCAGTAAGTACTAGATATCAAAAATATTTGAGCTCTTAAAAATCAAATAATAGTTAACCCACTTTATCAAAAGTGTTGTTCATTAAATTAAAACAATATCAGCATGAAAGCTTTAAAAGGCTTTTCGGAAATATTAAATGCATTGAGATGTTTGATAATCCATTTTGAATTAAGAAGGTCAGTAAAATGACCAAAAAAAATTGGATTAAGAATAGACAAACAACTTTACGATACCTATAGTTTGCGGTTTCGGTATACGGTAAATTTTATGAACGGCTGTTGATCTGATGAAGGCTTCGAGTATTTTAGGAATTGGGTAGTCTCAGGTAGTGACAATGTCTACTATGAAGAGAAGGGAAACCCTAAAATTTTAGAAATCTCAAATACATTGATTGAAAAAACTATACCGTTCGTTTATTTAACCAGGTGAGATTGTTCCACGTGGAACTTGTTCTAAGAAAATTAGAGATGCATTAAAAGATCCTTAAAGTCGGAACTCTTATTTGAACAAGGAATACTTACTTTTTCTTTAGTGAGAAATTTAGAAAGTTTTTCAGGCAATTTTATTTTAGATTCAAGTATTTGCTCTACGACTTCAGAAAACTTTCCTGGATGAGCGGTTTCTAAAAACAAGCATTGATCGTTTGGGTTGTCTTTTAAATATTCTTTTGCTGCTAAATACGCCACAGCACCATGCGGGTCTGCTAAATAGGAATAATCTTTCTTGATTGAAGTAACTGCAGCTTTGGTTTGCTCATCAGAATAGGTGTATCCAATTATATCTCTTTTCATCATGTTCCACGTGGAACCATATAAAGCCATCATTCTAGAAAAGTTACTTGGATCTCCAACGTCCATGGCATTAGAAATGGTTTGTACTGATGGACGCGCATTATATTCTCCAGTCTCTAAATACTCTGGAACAGTATTGTTTGAATTTGTAGCAGCCAAGAAATACTTTATAGGCAAACCCATTCTCTTAGCTAAAAGACCTGCGGTAAGATTACCAAAGTTGCCAGAAGGAATCGATACAGATACATCACTAGACTTATTTACAAGTTGTTTGTAACCTTCGAAGTAATAAAAGCTTTGAGGAATTAGTCGTGCTATATTTATAGAATTAGCAGAACTAAAAGTATATTTTGATTTTAAGTCTTCATCTATAAAAGCTTCTTTTACCATTCTTTGACAATCATCAAAAACACCATCTACTTCAATTGCTTTTATATTATTTTTCCATGTGGTCAATTGCTTTTCTTGTAGTGGACTGACTTTCCCAGAAGGGTAGAGTATAATAACATTAATCCCAGGAACATTATAAAAACCCGATGCAACAGCTCCGCCTGTATCTCCACTTGTCGCTACAAGGATTGTTGTTTCCCTTTTCTCGTCTTTTAAAAAATAAGACATTAACTCTGCCATAAACCGAGCACCAAAGTCTTTAAAGGCCATACTTGGACCATGAAACAATTCAAGTGAATGTATCCTTTCATTCAAAGAAACTACAGGCGCAGGGAAATTGATAGATCTTTCGACAATCTGATAAATATCAGATTCATTGATGTAGCCACCAATGAGGTTTTGTGCAACAACGAAAGCTATCTCATGAAAATTAAAAGCGTTGAGGTTAGAGTAAAAACCTTTATCTAAGACTGGTATCTCTAATGGCATATACAATCCGCGGTCAATAGGAAAAGCATTCAGAACGGCCTCCTTTAAGTCAACGATATTGTTCTTATTGTTTGTGCTATAAAGTTTCATCAATATAGTTTTGCGCCTTCATGATTAATATTTGAAAGGTAACATGTCACTTCTATTTTCTTATCAGCGTAAAAGCTTTCAACTTTTTCAATGATGTTCCCAGCAATAAACGAATTTGTGCAAAGGGCAAACATGGAAGGACCCGCTCCAGAAATACTAAACCCTAATGCGGTTTCATTTAAAGCAATTTCTTTAATGTCATAAAAGTGAGGAATCAGTTTTGCTCTTTGTGGTTCTATGATAAGATCCACTAGACTCCGTCTCATTAATTCTAAATCAGATTTGTAAAGTGCAGCTACAAAAGAAGCTAAGTTTCCTGATTGATTGATGTGTGTTTCTAAGGTCACGGTGTTAGAAAGTATAGACCTCGAATCCTTGGTTAATATTTTGACATGAGGATAAATTACAACTGCTTTTATTCCTGCAGGAGAGGGTAATTTAGTCCAATCTAATTTTTTGTTATCCCTGATTAAAATAAAGCCACCCAATAAGGATGGTGCAACATTATCTGCATGAAAAGAACCATCAGCTATTTGCTCACCTTCTGTAGCAAAGCGTAAAATTTCTGCTTTTGTCAATGGACTATTTAAGTAGGTGTTGACACCAAATACACCGGCTACAGCGCTAGCAGCACTGCTACCTAATCCTGTTCCGATTTCCATATTTTTAATCAACTCCATTTCTATAGGTTCATCTTCTAAACCTAGTGATTGAAGTAACTTCATGGCTGCAAAACCTGCAGTGTTTTTCTGTATATCTTTTGATAAACCTTTGTTCTTTTTTATACGCGTAATATGCAATCCCTTTTGCTTACCTTTTTTAATAATTACTTCATCTCCGATTCCTTCTATTGGAAAACCAAGTATGTCATAACCTACTGCAACATTAGCAACTGACGCAGGAGCGAATACTTTTATACCAGATTTATATTTTGTAATCATTTGATAATCAGTATGTTATGTCGTTATAATAAAGAACTCATCGTAATTATTTCTGATAGAACCCCCGCCGCTGTTACATCTGCGCCTGCACCAGGACCGCGTACGACCAAAGGGGTAGCACTGTATCTTTGTGAATGAAATACGATCATATTGTCACTTCCACTCAAAGAATAAAAGGGATTAGATTGGTCGACACTTTGCAAACTTATTTGTCCTTTACCGTTTTCAAATTTTGCAATAAACCTCAACCTTTCATTTTTAGATTCTGCTTCTTTTACTAAAGTTTCAAACTGCGCTTTTTCTGATTGTAAAACTTTAAAAAAAGCTTCAACACTTTTTGCATTCAATGCATCATCAGAAAGAATGTTTTCAATCAAAACATCTTTGTCTTCTGTTTTATATCCTGACTCTCGAGCCAGAATTAATAACTTTCTTTTTACGTCCGCACCAGAAAGGTCTTCTCTTGGATCAGGTTCTGTAAATCCTTTTTCTTGAGCTTCTTTTACAATGGCATCAAACGATACATTTGAATTGAACGTATTAAAAATATAAGAAACAGATCCAGAAAGAACAGCTTCAATTTTTAGAATTTTATCGCCACTGCTAATCAGGTTTTTTAATGTGGAAATTACAGGAAGTCCGGCACCCACATTTGTTTCAAAATTTAATGGCACATTTCTTTTGGCGGAGAGCGCTTTTAGTTTTGTGTAGTCTTCGATACTTGATGATAAGGCAATTTTATTTGGTGTAGAAATACCAATATTATTTTCTAAAATTTGACTGTAAAAGTTTGCTGGAATTTTACTTGCTGTATTGTCCACAAAAATTGAATGCGCATAATTGAGCGCAATCATTTTTGAAATAAAACTTTCTATGTCTGCTTTTTGATCAGAAGTTTCTAGATGATTCTTATAAGAATTAATTTCAATTCCTTCTTCTGAAATTACCATCTTTCTAGAATTGGATAAACCATTAATCACAATCTCAATTCCCGATTCATTTTTTATGCGGTGCGCATTATTTTTAATCTGATCCAAAAGAGTCGAACCGATTAATCCAACACCTATCATAAATAGATGCACAGTTTTGTATTGAGACAAGAACAAAGAATCATGAATAGTATTCAATGCTTTTTGCTCATCTTTTTTATTTATTGCAAACGTAATATTCAATTCTGAAGATCCTTGTGCAATGGCTTCTATATTGATTCCGTTTTTACCTAGCGTATTAAAAAGTTTTCCTGCTACTCCAGGACTATCTTTCATGTTCTCTCCTATTATGGCAAGGAGAGATAATTCACCATTTACAATAACGGGATCTACTAATTTTCTAGAAAGTTCAAAATTAAATTCTTCAGAAATTAATTCTTGTGCACGATGAGCTTCATCAGAATTGACAGCAACTGATATTGAATGTTCAGAAGAAGACTGCGTGATCATGATGACATTAATTTTACCAGAAGCAAGTGCTCTGAAAAATCGAAATGCAATTCCGCTGACACCTTGCATTCCGCTTCCTTCCAATGTAACTATCGAAACATTACCAATAGCCGAGAGCCCTGAGATTATCCCTTCGCTTTCTTTTGGATTTGCATGAATGAGTGTTCCTGGGTTTTCAGGTTCAAATGTATTTTTTATCCTTGTTGGAATATTCTTTTCTCTGACAGGTCTTATTGTTGGCGCATATAAAACCTTTGCACCAAAGTGCGACATCTCCATAGCTTCTGCATAACTCATTTCATCAATGGTATATGCCTTTTTTACTTTACGTGGATCTGAAGTAAGTACACCATTCACATCAGTCCAAATTTCTAATTCTTTGGAATCCAAAGCAGCAGCAAATATTGCTGCACTGTAATCTGAACCGCCTCTTCCCAATGTTGTTGTGCGACCAGAGTTCAAATCTGACCCTATAAACCCAGTGGCTATATATATTTTGCCTTCTTTTTGTAGATTGTCCTGAATGAGTTTATTGGTCGTATCAAAATTGACACGTGCGGCACCAAAGGTGTCGTCAGTTTTAATCAGTTTTCTAGCATCAATATATTCTGAAGGCAAACCAATTGAGTTCAAATACGTACTAAGTATAAAAGCACAATTTCGCTCGCCAAAGCTGAGGATATAATCTCTTGTTTTTTGTGAGGCCTCTTGAATGAGCGCTACACCCGAAAGCAGATTGCGCAATACGACGTGATTTTCATCTAAATCAGAATTAATATCACGTAAACCATTACTGTTTAACAGCTTAGAGGCAACATCTAAAACTTTCGCTATAAAGTTGTCTAATTCGCTAACGTAAGCTAAATCATTCTTTTCAGCAAGATCAGTTATGTTTATCAACATATCTGTCACACCACTAAATGCAGAAACTACTGCACAAATCCCTTTTTCCCTATCAAACTTGTCTTTAAGGATATCAGAAACCAGTTTCAATCTCTCGGCATTAGCTACTGAAGTTCCTCCAAACTTAAGTACTAACATTATATTATCAATTTATTTAATATAAACAGATTTTGTGCCACTATTTTCAGAATATGAGATATAAAGAAGGATTCAATAATTACTTGAAGCGCAAATCCTTGAAAAAGTGCAAAAAAGAGCCTCAAAAGGCCTGGTTAAGCATCAACGAGAGAGATTTTGACCATTTTTAGCTCCATTTGAGCTAAAAGATATTTCTATTAGAGCTGCAATAAATTTGTTATAAGATCTATAAAGAGAAGAAACGACCTATCTGCAATAAAAACAGTCATTTATGTATATAAAAAAATGGCCATAACTGGCAGCGAATAAGATCTTTATATTGTTAATAGAATAATAAGTGCAATATTCTATATGTAGGTGTACTGATATGTCTTAATTTAGAGTAAAGCTTTAAACAAAATAAAATAAGAGCCAATGAATTCTGTTTTGACTTCCCTAATGGCAGTTATATTTTCATTTATGACTGTAAATGCCTCAGCCCTTCAATTATATTGTCCTTCTGATGTATGGTTACCTTGTAATGCTGAGATTTGGGATCTTTCTGGATACGGTAATGCCTATTACATAAAGCACGGTATACAGTATAGTGCAGGATTACCAAATGTTCAATACCATCTCACGCAATGTAATACTGGTACGATTGTAAGAACATGGCAAATTGAAGATGAGCACTGGAATATTATCAGTTGTTCTCAAACAATATATGTTGAGGGCGGTAATTTCAATTACAATAATATCCATTGGCCGGAAACAGAAATTTTAGTGACAGGATGTAACACGAGTATTCTTCCTGATGATTTACCTGAAGGTTTTCAAAGACCAACTTGGGATTGGCTCAGTTGCAGTATGGTCGCTTCATCATACAAAGATCAAGTTTTCATTTTTAGTGATGATTGTAAAAAAATAATTAGAAAGTGGACTGTACTTGATTGGTGTACTTATACGCCTGGAGGGAATAAAGGAATATATACGAAATCACAAATAATCAAGGTCAGTAACATGGAACAACCTGTTCTGTCTTGTACAAAGAATGTGACAGTGCGCGCAGAAAGATGTGACAGCGCTTATGTAAAAACAGAACCTGTTTTTGTTGAAGGTGTTTCATGCACAGGTACATTCAGCGTAAGAAATGATTCTCCGTATGCAGATAATTTAGGACCAGATGCTTCAGGTACTTATCCACTTGGCAAAACAAAGTTTAACTACATTGTAAATTATGCTTGTGGTAATGAAGTGATTTGTGAAACAGAAGTTGTCGTAAACTTAAAAGGACCTGTACCATATTGTTTGGCAGGTTTGAATGTTGCATTAATGCCAGTGGATACAAATGCTGATGGTATAGTGGACGATGGCATGGTAGAAATATGGGCCAAGGATTTAAATATTGGCAGTTATCACCCCTGTAATAATAAACCTTTGCATTTCTCATTCTCAAGTGATATCACAGATATGTCAAGAGCATTTACTTGTGCGCAAGTTGGATATAATACCGTGGAAATGTGGGTGACAGATTATTTAGGAAATCAATCCTATTGTTTGGTAAACATTCATGTTCAAAACAATAACGCTAATATTCCGAACTGTGCTCCAGACGTAGGTGCGAAACATTTGTTTTCAGGAACAATTATTGACGACAAACAAGAAGCAGTAGAGAATGTAATAATTACAGCAAAAGACCATGATGCGATGTATGACTTCCATACAGAAATAGTTGAGACGGTAGATTATGTTATTATCGATAGTTTTTATAATCAAGCAGGATTACTTCTATACATCTTTGATACCGTACTTACACAAGACACTATAGTTACAGATTCTACGGCAAAAATAAATGTCCATTACTTATATACAGATACAGAAGGCGTATTTAAAAGTGATGATATTCCAATGAATAGAAACTATGAAGTCAGTGCTTACAAGTCTGATGAAATGGATAAAATAGATGAAGATGATTTGGCAATACTTCTAGGCTTTCTAACGGACCGGTACGCGTTTAAAAGTCCTTACAGTTATTTGATAGCAGACATCAATGAGGATGGTTATTTAACAATGGAGGATTATCATACTTTAGAAGAACTTGTCTCTGGCGATGAAGATGAGTGGCCAAAAGAAAGACAGTGGGTCTTTTATAATTTAACTGAAATGAGTGAGATGAGTGATCAACCACTTGAAGATAATTTGACAGAGACACAGAATGTTTATGACTATCAAAATAAAGCTTCACGATTGGATTTGATGGGTATTTTGAAAGGGGATTTGACAAAGTACGAAACAGCTAATTTTCAGCAAGAGCAAGTTGTTAATAAAAGAGATATAAAAGAAATTAATGTTTATCCAAATCCTTTCTCAGAAGAATTGATAATCAATAATCCTAATAGTGAGGATCTTACAATTAGTATTTTTTCTTTAGATGGAAAACTGATTAACAGTTACAACAGAGTTGAAAGTAGAATTCAATTGAAAGAAATGGGAAGCCTCTTGAGAGGAACTTATTTTTATAAAATTGATAACGGTATTGAAATCATTTCGGGAAAAGTTGTTAAGATATAAATAGATACATTAAGAAATACAGAAGATAAAAATCTTTTGTATTTCTTAATTCCATTTAAAGCTTTCCAATAGGCGTGTGATATCCTCCTTTAAAAAGTTATATACAGGTGCTATAGAATCGCGATTTACTTTTGATTTAAAGTATAAACTTCCTCTTAAAAAGTGCTCAGTACTGTCAGTTACAAAAAACTGCAAAGGCGTAGCTACTGGTCCGTCAATCTCAAATATAATACCGTGAAGAGATCTGCTTGGGTCATCAATTTTAATTTCATCTCTGTAATTGGCTTTGACATTGTGTTTGTCTGCCATTTCAAAAGCATCACCTACTAATTTATCAAAACCAATACTTTTTTGAATATCAAAATAACTTATGTGCATATAAGCATTGAGTTCTTTTGAGTATAGATCAAACCAACAAGAGACATCAACATTTTTATTAGTAGGGTAGTCAATGACAGTAGTGTCTTTAATGTATTGAAAATACTTAGGGATATCCATTTTAAATGGACAGGTATTGATGTCAAAACTAGTATAAGATTTAACTGGATAATTTACTTTGGGAAACATGCGTGGTTTAGGCACAAGTACTTGACCATTGTCACAGCTAACAAATAAAAATGCTGATAAGAGAGATAATAAAACTAGTTGTTTCATAAAATTGTAATATGAATTTTTTCGATCCTTCGTTTGGTTACAGATACTATCTTAAACTTAAAACTTCCTATAGTTATTTCCTTATCCTTTTTAGGTATCCGGCCAAAGTTGTACAAAAGTAGACCTGCTAAAGAATCTGTTTCACCTTTAGAACTATCAAAAATTCCTTTGTCAACACTTATTATCCTTGCAACATCATTGAGTAATGTTTTACCTTCAAATATATAATTGGAGGCATTTATTTTTATGTAGTCAACTTCTTCATCTTCATCAAACTCATCTTTAATTTCTCCGATCACTTCCTCCATAATATCTTCAAGCGTAACAATACCAGCGCTGCCACCAAATTCATCTACGACTATACCGATGTGCGTTCTTTTTTGTTGAAATTCTTTAAGAAGATCATCAATTTTTTTCGACTCTGGGACATACAAAACATTTTCTCGAATAAAAACCTTCCAATCAAAAGAAGCATCTTCTTTAGAAAAACCTAGTAAATCTTTAACGTATAGAATCCCTACGACCTCATCAAAATCTTCTTTGAAAATGGGAATTCTCGAGAATCCACTTTCTTTGATGGTTTGCAAAACTTCTCCATAATCTGCGGTAATATTTATGGCGATAACATCTACCCGCGATTTCATTATTTGCTTTGCGGATACATTACCAAATTTTAAAATACCTCTGAGAATATCAGCTTCGTCTGAATCTTCTTCGTTATCTACTGTGAGTTGAATCGCTTTGTGTAAATCATCTTTACTTGTGTTTTCTATTCCAGATTTTTGATAAATAAATTGAGATTCCATTTTAGCGGACCAGTTTACAAGTAAAGCACTGGCTGGTCCAAAGATAGCTGAGAGACTGTTCATAGGTCTGACCATAAATTTTGCAAACTTCATATTGTTTATGTTTGCGTAAACCTTTGGGGCCACTTCACCAAAAAGTACAAGTAAAAAAGTAACACCCACAACTGCAATCAAGAAGTTAACAATACGGCCAATCAGCAAAGCATCAAAAGCACCTGGTAAGAAATCAGAAAGAAAATTGCCGATCAATAATAATTTTTCGTCTCCTAATAACTTTTGTATCAAAAAATCAGAGACAACAACTATTGCAATATTGATAAAATTATTACTGATGAGAATTGTTGCCAAGAGTTTCCTGGGTTTGTTTCTCAGCTTCAGTATTAGTCTGTTACTCTTATCGTCTTCAGCCTTTAGATCAATAAGGTCGTTTGGTGACAAAGAAAAAAAAGCGACTTCTGACCCAGAAATTAAGGCAGAACACATCAAAAGGACAATCAACCCAACTATGGACATAAGAATGCCTGAAAAGGACATTAAGATAAATGTCAAGCTTAAAAAGAACAAGGGGGGCTCAGGATCCAATATATTCTATTTTGTAAAAAATTTATCCGCTACTACCTCAAAAAGGTAAGTCATCTTCTTCAGCAGCGGCAGAGTTATTATTAGACTCTAAAGCGGGTTTAGTTTCGGCAACCTTGGTTGTTGGAAATTCATCATTAGAACTTGGAAAACTACCTCCACCAAGAGAACTATTGCTTTCTCTTCTTTCTAGAGACCTTAACATTAAGGCGACTACTTCTGTCGTATATTGATCTTTTCCCTCTTTATCTTGCCACTTACGTGTAGTAAGTTTGCCTTCAACGTAGACCATGCCACCCTTTTTTAAATCCCTTTCTGCTCTTTCTGCTAAGCCTCTCCATGCAACGACATTATGCCATTCTGTGATTGTTTGCCATTCACCGGCTTTATCCTTATAGTTTTCATTAGTAGCGACAGAAATTCTGGCAACAGCTGCACCGCTCTCTAGTCTTCTAACTTCTGGATCTCGGCCTAAATTGCCTATTAATAACACTTTGTTTACCATTTCAGATTATTTTAAAATAAAGTTAGAGATAAATCATTTAAATACAAATCTATAATCTTAGGCCAAGCATATTTGTTCAAATCTTCTATCTTAATAATGACTTGATTTGACTGACAAATATCAGCGACAGGGCCTTCAATATAGATTTTATAAAATTGAGCATGAATGGTTTGGTGAGTTAATTGCTGCTTATATATTTTAGAAGGGTAAATATTATCTTTTAAAATGGATATACCTAGTGTTTTAAGTTGTGGGATATCTAAAGTTAAACTATCGAACTCTTGGATAGGAAATTGATATAAACCTTGCCAAATATCCTTTTTTGACCTTTTACTTATTATCGTTTTATTATCATGACTGGCAAAGAAAATGAATTTGAAAAAGCGTTTTTTCTTTGTGATTTTTTTTGCCTTAAAGGGCAGTTTATTGACAATATCCTTTTTGTAAGATTTACAATCTTTAACTAACACGCATTTTTCGCAGGTAGGGTTTTTGGCTTTACATACAAGTGCACCAAATTCCATTATCGCTTGATTGAAAACTGATGGCTCTTGTGTTTTCAACAATCCATTTGCCTTCTTCTCAATAATCTTTTTTGTTTCAGATAAATCAATGGCCTTTTCAATGGCATAAAAGCGAGACATAAATCGCAACACGTTACCATCGACAACCGGATAAGATAAATTATATGCAAAGCTGGCAATTGCTGCCGCTGTATACGGACCAACACCTTTTAACTTTAAAATTTCCTTGTGTTCTTTTGGAAAAATGCCGTCATAATTATCCATGATTTTTTGAGCAGTAAAATGCATGTTTCTTGCACGGCTGTAATAGCCTAAACCCTGCCATAGCTTGAGTATATCATCAATAGGTGCTTTAGAAAAGCTTTTTATTGTAGGATATTTTTCTGCAAAATTGAGGTAATATTTTGTGCCTTGAGCAACAGTAGTTTGTTGTAATATGATTTCTGATAACCATATTTTGTAAGGATCTTTGGTGTGCCTCCACGGCAGATTTCTTGCATGGATCTTGTACCATGCTACAATTTTATCAGCAGTGTTTTTTAATGTTTTTGACATAAAAAAAGCGGTTAAAATTTTAACCGCTTTGTAAATTTAATTTTATTATGCCGTAAGTTTTTTTCTAACTGAATGATAATCCCCATAGTGTCCAAGAATTGATTCTTTTAATTCTTTACGAGCAAAAAATATTCTACTCTTTATGGTGCCTAAAGGCAATTCTAAATCATCGGATATTTCTTGATATTTAAAACCTTGAAAGTGCATCATGAAAGGAATTCTAATAGCACTATCTAATTTATCAATCATCTTATGTAGTTCTTGCATCAAAATATTTCTATCTGCATTATTGTCGATGGCATTTGAGCTACTGTTTAAATAATATAAATTATCAGTAGAATCGATAATAGTATTTGCTTTGACTTTTTTACGATAGTTGTTTATGAAAATATTTTTCATAATTGTAAACATCCAGGCCTTAAAATTAGTCCCTGGTCTAAATTTTTCTTTATTAGAAATAGCCCTGAAGGCTGTTTCTTGAAAGAGATCCTCTGCATCGTCAGAGCTTTTAGTAAGATTGTATGCAAAAGAATTAAGCGAGCTTTTTAAGCGATCAATGTTGTTATAAAATTCTATTGTTGACATATCTTTTGTTTTTGTCTAACAAATATAAGCAAAAACCTAAACAAAAACTAGTTTTAGCATGAACAGAAGGGTTTTTTCGGGGTCACCTAAAATTGATAAAGTATATAAATCCCTGTAAAACAGATACTTAGTAAATAATAAATCTGAATAAACTTTCAATTAATTTTGAAAGATTAATTTTTATTTCTGAGAATAGCGCACCAAAATGGCTGCGATGACCATAAAGATGATATTTGGAGTCCATGAACCGAGAAGGGGAGATAAGGACAGATTAATAGAAAAAGTAGCCGAAAACTCAGAGACAACAACAAAAGCAGCACCTAATATTACTCCAACAGCTAAGTGAAAGCCCATACCGCCCCTCACTTTTCTGGAGGCTACAGCCAAACCTATGATAGTTAATATGATAATAGAGAAGGGCTGAGAGGTTCTTTGATACAGCTCAATCATAAAGTCTTTCCCTGTAATCAAGCCTTTTTCTTGTTCTCTAGAGATGTGCGCCCTTAAATCGCCAGTTGTCATGTTTTCCATAATCTTAGTATTGCGGATAAAATCATTTGGCGTTAAATCAAAGAAGGTATCTAGTGTTTCTCCTTTTGCAATAAGAATAGTTTCATCTAAATCTTTGAATGTTCTAATTTCATAATCTTTTAGAGTCCATTCGTTAGGAAGTTTTTTAAATTCTAATTGTTCGGCTTTTAAAATCTGCACGAGTTTTTCATCTTCAAATTTTTCCAATCTAAAAACACTAGCCGTTGTATCTCTTTTCTTATAGTGGCGGATATAGATTTTTTCGGAGGGGTTTAAATAAATGTGAATATCACTATTAAGTGTTTTTTGATATTTCTTACTGAGATACTCATGCTCAAAATCATTTTTTAATTTACAACTATGCGGAATCACATAGTTTTTTCCAATCCACAAAAGAGTGGCTACAAAAGACGCAGCAATAAGAAAGGGTACCATAATTCTGTAGAAACTCACACCACTACTTAAGGTCGCTATTAATTCAGAATTTTTTGCAAGACGGGATGTAAAGAAAATGACAGCAATTAATGAAAACAATGGCCACATTAAACCATTTATCCAAGGAATGAAAGGTAAATAGTATTTAACCAATACTGTTACCATGGATAAATCGGCATCAATAAAGCGATTTATCTTTTCACTAAAGTCAATAACAACAGCTACCATTGATATCAATAGCATTGTAAAAAAGAAACTACCTAAATACATTTTAATGATATACTGGTCGAGTTTTTTCAACTTAAGAGTGTTTTTATTTTAAACAACTTTTTGCCTTTAGTTATTACAATCATTTATAATCTGTTTTTTAATCTAGGCAATATCTCGTCCTTCCACGATGAAAAGACACCACTTTCAATTTTTTCTTTCGCTGTTTTAACTAACCATAAAAAGAAAGATAAATTATGGACACTTGCAATTTGTGACGCTTGTAATTCTTTAACTTTAAATAGATGTCTAAGGTAGGCTTTACTATATTTTCGCGAAAGCGAAGAAGTACTCTGCGCATCAATAGCACTAAAATCCTTAGACCATTTTTCATTCTTAATGTGTATAGCCCCTTCGCTTGTGTATATTAAACCATGTCTTGCATTACGTGTTGGTAATACACAGTCAAACATATCAATACCTAAAGCGATACACTCAATAATATTTTCGGGAAGACCGACGCCCATTAAATATCTTGGCTTGTCTTCTGGTAATATACCTGTACAAAGATCTGTCATAGTATACATTTCTTCGTGCGGCTCACCAACTGAAAGACCACCGATAGCATTTATTTTTCTATTTCTAGAAGCTACAAACTCACAAGAGGCGATCCTTAAATCCTTATAGGTACTGCCTTGTACAATAGGGGCAAAACATTGCTCATATCCATATAGGGGTTCTGTGCTGTCAAAACGTTTTATACAACGATCTAACCATCTATTTGTCATGGCTAGAGAACGTTTAGCATATTTATAGTCGCAAGGATAGGGCGTACATTCGTCAAAAGCCATCATGATGTCTGCACCGATTAATCGTTGAATATCCATCACATTTTCTGGCGTAAACAAATGTTTGCTGCCATCAACATGAGAAGAAAATTTGGCACCTTCCTCAGTAATCTTTCTTCTATCACTCAAAGAATAGACTTGATAACCACCAGAATCTGTTAAGATGGGATGCTCCCATGACATAAACTTATGCAATCCACCAGCCGCATGTATCACATCTGTGCCAGGCCTTAAATACAGATGATAGGTATTGCCTAAAATTATTTCTGCTTTAATTTCGTTTTCTAAATGGCTATTATCAACAGCCTTAACTGTGGCTTGCGTACCGACAGGCATAAAAATTGGTGTTTCAATTTTGCCATGCGCAGTATGTAAAGTACCACTGCGCGCTTTTGACTTTTCATCCTTTGCGGAAATATCAAATTGCATAGTATAGTTTCAATTTACAGCGAAGATGAGGAATTAATTAGGAATTTAAATATATATTGGCTTAAACAAAAACACACATGAAGATCTATAGGTTCTCTCGGTTTGTTGCATTGCCTTTTATCATTATTTTGGCATTTTTTGTATTCAATATTCTTAATGATGTAGAGTACCAATATTTCGCATGGGCTTTGTTTCCTATTACCTTTTTGGTTTTAATATATTTATTTCAACCACAAATTGATTATTGGTGGCTTGATAGAAACCCTATTGAGATTGAGCCGAAGGTTTTAACGATGTTAAAAGATACCAATCCTAGATACATGTCGTTTTCTGAAAAGGATACACGAGAGTTTAATAAAAGAATGGTTTTATACCTTCAAGGCAAGGCTTTTACAGCTAAAGGAATGGAACAAGATTTTGAAGTGCCATACGATGTCAGAAATATGCTGGCTCAGATTCCTGTGACGATGACCATGAATAAAAAAGATTTCTTGCTAAAGGAATTTGATAGAATAATTGTTTACAAGCATGCCTTCCCTAGCCCAAGATTTAAATTTTTGCATACCGTAGAGACACACTCTGAAGATGGTCTTATAATTTTTGCCTTAGATCATGCTGAGGCTGCATTTTTTAATCCGGATCAATATTATAATGTCGCTTGGCATGCATTTGCAGAAGCATATACAAAAAACTTTCCTAACGAAAGCTATCCAGATATAAAAGAGGATGATTGGAAGAAAGTAGAGACAACACTAGGGTATCCGAAAGAAAGTATTCTAAAAACCTTAGGGTTTGAATCAATTGATTTGATGCCTATATTAATAACTTGTTATTTTTTAAAGACTAAAGAGTTTAAAAGTGCTGCACCAATTATTTCAAAAAGCTTTGATAATATATTTCCAACAAATTAATTCTGCAAGATGGCTTACAGTTAGAATAATGCTGTAGTGTATTTGTATTCAACAAACAATGATGATGTAGAGGAGTTCCAAAAAATTGAGCCAAAATAAATTTCATATTTGTATTGTCGAAACTTATAAGAATAGATCAGTTACGACTACCTAAGCAACCAATACTTTTTCGCACCCTTTACCATTACTCAATTGTGAAAAAGAATACCATGAGATTTACTAAAGTTTTAATTTGTTTTTTAGGCTTTGTTTTTAGTCAAGACATGAACGCACAATGCAATACATGCGATGCTATAAATTTTAATGGAGACTTTGAAGCTCAAAACAATATCCCTGGGGCAAGTCATGACTTAGGAATCTCATTAGGTGAAATTGAAAATTGGTATGCGACCCACGGTACTGCAGATTATTTTAATAGTGAATGGAACTGGTATTATGTAGATGGCATTCAGAATAATGCAGCACATGTTTGTTACGGTAACAGACCAAATCATGATCACAGTGAAGGCATTTATACGAAAGTAAATATCACAGGCAATTCGGAAGTTCAATACTGCCTTGAATTAGACTTAGCAGCCTTTTGCAATAAAAACAAACACGGAAGACTACATGTATATTTAGCCAACAATTTAGAACAAGGTGGCCAAAATGGATTTTCTTTTCCTAGCCCCGCTTCCCATCCTGATTTGTTTCAAGAATCTAAAATGCTTGATATCATAACACTTGATGAATCTACATATTATGATGTTAATGGCTTAACAAAATTTAATATTCCTTTTACAACGGAAACAGACTACAATCAAGTTTGGTTATTTACTGAGTTTTTACACGATGATATCGAATTCGCCAATTGTGGTGTTATGATTGACAATGTAAAGCTAACGGGTGCTGCTGATCTTTTAAAAAGCATCGATATTGAGGAACATTCTGAAAGAGTATTTTCCTTCAGTCCAGAAATTAAAAATTATACAAATAATTTTACTTATGACTGGGATTTTGGCAACGGTACATACAGCACAGCGCTTAATCCTACGGTTGAGTTTAATGAGGGCCTTTATGATATATCTTTAAAAATAAAAGATGAAAACGGAACATGTTCTACAAAGAAAGTTCAACTAAAAGTGGGCGAAGTTGAAACAGATGAATTGTGCAGTTATAAAGCTTGTTTGGATTCAAATGGTGTACCTGTGATTTCTTCAATAGAACTCCAGACGCCTACTGGTGAAACGGTAGTTTTAGACAATACAACTGAAGGGTTTGGTTTTCCATATTGCATAGGAACAACAAGCTTATGTAGCAGCGGCGAAAACGAGTTGGAGTATTTTGTGCTTGATCTTAATAGTTGGTTGACACATAATAATTACTCTGGAACAACAATTTTAAACGAAGATAAAAGAGATGATAATTGCCGTGCGAATTTGTTTACAATAGTGGAAACAGATTTAAACTTTATTGCACTTAGCTTGGGTTTTGAAAATGATGTTTTAGCAGAACAAGTTATCTATTTTGATACAGAGTCTTGTGTTTTACAACTGAGACGAGATAAGAACACTGAAGATCAGAAAATATTTGACGAAATAGAGATTAATGTTTATCCAAACCCAGCTGCAGAATTCTTAAATATCACTTTTGAAGAGAATGCTTCTAATGCAATCATATCTTTAATTGATTTTAATGGCAAAGCAGTCCAAAAAGAAATCGTAAGTAATGTCACAAAAGATATTGCAAGGCAAATAGATTTACAAGGTTTAATCCCAGGGAACTATTTTGTTCAAGTTATCTTAAACGATAAAACTATCACTAAACAAATCATGCGGATTTAGTCATAAGAAATCTCTTATGGCTCTGCTAAGGAATCAAATTAAATTTTAAGACTTCCATTTTATATTACAACCGGCACTTGGAATTTGCGGTTGAATATCTTTAATCCCCAACAAAACAGCATCAAGAGCTGATCTGAGATCTGCCCCGGTAATGGGAACATCATTGCCAGGGCGGGCTCCGTCTAAACGGCCTCTATATACCAAGGCATCATTGTCATCAAACAAATAAAAGTCTGGAGTACAAGCGGCATCATAAGCTTTAGCAACTTCCTGAGAGGCATCATATAAATAAGGAAACGGATATTGTAATACCTTGGCTACAATTTTCATTTTATCAGGACTGTCCTCATTGTAGTTTTCAACATCATTTGATGATATGGCAGCGAAACCTATTCCACGATTGATATATTGATTGGCGATACTTACAATTTCATTATTCAAGTGTACAACAAAAGGACAATGGTTACATGAAAAAATCACAACAGTACCTTTTAATCCCTTTATGTTTTGGTATGACATATTTGAATCGGAAACAGTATCTGGTAAATTAAAATCAGGTGCTTTTGTTCCTAAAGGAAGCATATTGGATTCTACTAAAGACATTTTTTATTTTTTAATGATTACAAGAACGATTTATACCTAGAACATAATTATTAACCACATCAATTTCTTCCGCTACCTCGCTACCAGAAAACCCTTTTATAAGTTTATTGTTCAAATGTTTTTTAGCATAATCAGTGTAATGTTTTGAAATAGGAACATACGAATAGTGCCATTTTTCTTCATTATATCCCTGAGGTCTAACACTATCTTTTGTTGTATAAGGTCTGCAAAATCCATACTCTTTACCAACGGTTTCCATAAAATTAAACAGTTCTAAACCTTTGCCATTTTCAAACCAACTATTTTCAAAACTATTGAGATCGATGTCTGTCCCCCAATGATGCCTCGAAGTACCAGGCATTGAACTGTATTCTAAAATTTTTAAGGCTCTAGATTTTGGGTCGGGAAAATTTTTCTTTGCATTTTCGCCGCTACTTAGAATAGTTTCGCCATTCCACTTTCTCTCCCAAATACCTTTTTGATAATCAAAATTGCGAGCAGCAGATCTGATGACTAAATTAATACCTCTTTTTTCTGCTTCTACATAAAGCTTTTGAAAAGCCTGATAAGCCTCAATGTGCATATACAAACCTGATCGATCAGCATACTTATCATCAATTAGTGTAAACAAACTATCTTCAGAAGGTTGTAAAGTACCTAGGATCTTAGAAATAGAAATTTCTAAATTGTTAGTAACTGCAGTATCTTTTTTTATAGAGGTAGTTGCTGTAACAAGGGTGCTTTTTTTTGATTCGCGACAAGCGAAAAGTAAGAACAGAATTAATATAAAAAAGCAAAATCTTATCAAAATCATTAACTTTTACTGCCGTAATTAAAAAGCTTTTTTTCTTTAACAAGTTTAACGAGAACAGGAGGTACAGCATCTTCCCAATATCCATTATCCCTTTCAATAGATTCAAGAACATTCCAAGGAACAATATCTAGAAGTTCTTTATTGTAATTTTCTATTTCAACAATCTGTTGCGCGTCTATCAAATGTTTGTACAAAAAGTGAATGCCTTCCGGGACCATTAAAGTTTTGGCATTGATCAGCGGACCACCTTTTTCAATATAAGCAGGGTAGATATAGACAGTAATATTCCTATTAAACAATTCGCCGAAGGCAACTAATATTCTGCCATCTTCATTGTTATTGTATTTGTCTTCAACAATTTGTGAAAGCTCATTTACACCAATCACCAAACTCAATTTGCCGATTTTATGATCAGACAAATAGTTAATTAGATTCTGATGGTGGCGGCAATCAGAAACAATGACATTATGACCAAGTGTACACAATGTATCCGCACGATCTAGAAAGTCTTTATCAGAAATTTCACCTAAGTGAGAGAGGTTTTCTAGAGTCATTTCGCAAATCATTGTTGCGTTTTTCTCATCCAATTCTTTCTCATCTATAAATTGCTTGTAGGCAGAGTCAAAAACATCTTGTGTTACCTTAGTTGGTGGCTGAAAATGTCCACGGACAACCATCAAGTCTTTTTTCCATAAAAATTCAGAGGCATGAACAGATCGGCCATCATTATTAAAAATAACTACATCGGCAAGGCCATACTTTACGACATAAAGACACAACAGTCTATTGTCCACTGCGGCAAAATCTTCTCCTTCTAATCTTATCATGTCCACTTCAACTCTACCTTCTATCCCATCAATGAGAGACTGCACAAACTCTGAAAGATCGTTTGTATATTTATAGCAAGCGTATACCATATTGACACCAAGTATTCCGATAGCTTCTTGTTGCAAATGCGTACTTTGATCAGACATCTTCACATGAATGATCAGATCATTTGTGGGACCATTGGGATGTAATTGAAACCTAATGCCTAACCAACCTTGACCTTTGATCGTTCTTTTGTAATCAATAGCAGCTACAGTATCGGCAAATGCAAAAAAGGATGTTTCTGGCCTTTCTCGTGTAAGGCGTTCGTCCATGAGTGAGTATTCATGATCAAGCATCCTATATAATCTAGATTCGCAGACATAACGACCCGATTCTTCAGCACCATAAATGGCATCTGAATAGTTTTTATCGTAGGCAGACATGGTTTTAGCAATTGTGCCTGCCGCCGCTCCAGCTTGGAAAAAGTTTCTGGCAACTTCCTGACCAGCGCCTATTTCAGCAAAGGTACCGTAGATCTTTTTGTTTAGATTTATATTCAGAGCCTTTTGCTCTGGCTGTAAAATGTGTCTTTTATTTTCTGACAAGACTATAAATTTTGCACCAAAGATATATTATTCGCATCTATAATATATAATGAAAGTATTAGTCTCGTAAAATAAAAACGTCAAAATATCTTTATATATATTACAGGATAATAAAAACAAGACCCAAATTTAATTTGCAATATTTAAAATCAGATCACAAAAGTGGTCATGATCTAAATTCATGACATGAAAAAAAATCAACTCCTATATGGGCTTTTAGCTCTTATAATCATTGTTTCTGCCTATTATTTTCTAAAATCGGACGATTCTGAGGACTTAAGTGCCCAAATTTATACTACGGTCAAAGAAGGTGCCTTTAGTGTGAGTGTATCTGCTACAGGAGACTTAGAAGCCAAAAAATCAAAAAAAATCATGGGTCCCCCTTCTATGAGATCTGCTAATATTTACGAAACGACAATACAAAGGATGGTTCCTGAAGGCACAATGATTAAAGAAGGAGACTTTGTTGCACAACTCGATAAAACAGAAATCGCCAATAAAATGTCAGATATTCAATCTGAGATTGATAAAATTTTAACGCAACTCGAACAAGCCAAAATCGATACGACTATTGAAATGCGTAGTCTTAGAGATCAAATCACAAATATTAAGTTTTCGAAAGAAGAAACGCAACTTCAAGTTGAGCTGAGCAAATTTGAGCCTGAGGCAATAATTAGACAGAAAAATATTGCTTTCGAAAAAATAGAAAGAGAGTTTGAACAGCTGGGCATGAAACTCTCATTGACTAAAGATAAAAACACAGCAAAAATAAATGAGATAAAAGCGTCACTAAAACAACAACAAACTAAGAAAACCAGACTGGAGGATGTGGCAAACGAATTCACAATAAAAGCCCCTTCTGAAGGTATGCTAATTTACTCGAGAGGATGGAGAGGTAAAGTTAAAACGGGCTCACGTGTAAGTGCATGGAATCCTATTGTTGCAGAATTGCCAGACCTTACAGAAATGATTTCTAAAACCTATGTCAACGAGGTGGATATAAGTAAGGTTTCCATTGGTCAAGATTGCAATGTAAGTGTAGATGCTTTCCCAGATAAGATTTATAAAGGCTCAGTAACACAGGTAGCAAACATAGGAGAACAATTAAGAGATTATGATACTAAGGTTTTTGAGGTATTAATTTCGCTCAATGAACAAGACTCTATCCTTAGGCCAGCAATGACGACAGGAATTGAAATATTGATAAATGAATTTGATACCGTAAAATATATTCCACTTGAAGCACTTTTTAAAGATTCAGTAAATTATGTTTTTAAGAAAGCAGGATCAAAAATAATTAAGCAAGAAATTGTAACAGGGCCCTCTAGCGATTTAGAAATTATGATCTTAGGCGGTTTAGAAAAAGGTGAAGAGATCATGATGTCAAAACCAGAGAATGCTGCGGACCTTCAATATGAATATTTTAATGCCGATAAAAAAGAGGAATTGCTAGCTACACTCGAGGAGGAAAATAAAAAACGGAAAGCACTATTAGAAGAAAAAAAGAAGAATGTGGATAAAGATATTGAACGGAAAGAGGAGGAGTCATCAGTGATTTATTTCTTTTAATATGGAACGGGTATTATTTAATTTCTATCTTGCCATCGAAGGCATTGTAGCCAATAAACTGAGAGCTTTTTTAACAGCACTGGGAATTATATTTGGCGTTGCAGCAGTCGTTGCCATGTTGGCTATTGGATCAGGTGCGCAAAAGGCCATCTTGGAGCAAATGAAACTAATCGGAGCCAACAGTATTATCATAAAAAGTTTTGTAGATAAAGAAAATAAAGAAGGGGAGGAATCAGCATCAGAAGAAGAATCCTCTCAAGGAAAAAGAAAGTGGTCCCCAGGTCTAACCATAAAAGATCTCAAAGCTATTAAATCTATTGTGCCCACGATAGATCTAGCGGGTGGAGAAATTTCTATGAAACAATCAGTAATCGGCGGAGGTATTCAAGGCAAATCAAATTGTATCGGTATTGAACCATCATTTTTTCAGCTCAACAATCTTGATATTGATGAGGGAAATAATTTTTCTTCCTCACACATGCTAAATGGAAATGCTGTTTGTATTATCGGAAAAACCATCCAAGCAAAATACTTTAAGGGAGGTAACCCCATAGGCAAAAAAATAAAAGTGGGCAACAATTGGTTGACAGTAATTGGAGTCATCAAAAGAAGAATTGCGACAAAAGAAAATCTAGAAAAACTAGGACTGCAAGATTATAATGGTAACATATACATTCCGTTGAAAACGGTCTTGGTTAGATTTAAAGACAGAGGTAAAATAAAAAGTGAGGACATTAATAGAGGCAATGAAGATTATGATGCGAATCATAACTATCACCAATTAGACAGGGTTGTTTTAAGAATTGATGATTCAAAAAACCTACAAGCGACGGCAGATGTTGTCGGAAGATACTTGGAAAGAAAACACAATAAGATAAAGGATTATGAAATTGAAATACCAGAACTATTGATACAACAACAGCAAAAAACACAAGAGACATTTAACATTGTTTTGGCCGTTATCGCAGGTATATCATTATTGGTAGGAGGGATTGGAATTATGAATATTATGTTGGCTTCTGTCTTGGAAAGAATAAAAGAAATTGGGATAAGAAGATCATTAGGTGCAAGAAAAGAAGACATCGTACTACAGTTTTTATTTGAGGCAGTTTTCATTTGTTTTTTAGGGGGATTGGTTGGCATCGCACTGGGTGTCATTACCTCAAAGCTTATTGCACAGTCAGCTGATATTCCCACCGTCATTTCTTGGTGGTCAATTGCATTATCATTTGGTGTTGCATTTTTAGTAGGTTTAGTTTTTGGATTATTTCCGGCCAAACGCGCTTCAGAATATGATCCTATTAAAGCATTAAGAACGAACTAGTATCATGATAAAATATATTTACATTTTTATTTGTGCGCTTTGCGCGAATGGATTATTTGCACAGGACGATAGAGCGCTTTCACTTGATCAAATTATTGAATTGGCACAGTCGGAATCTCCGCAAGTAAAATTGGCAGAGATGAGAAAGAGTAATGCTTATTGGACCAATCAATCTTTTTTAGCGGATTACAGACCGCAGATAGATTTAGGTATTACCTTGCCCGCATTAAATAGATCGATCGATTTAATCACACTTCCTGATGGGTCGTCAGCGTTTAGAGAAAGGTCTCAAATGAATAACAGATTATCCCTTTCGCTTTCTCAAAATATTACTAAAACAGGGGCAAGCGTTTTTGCCTCAACAAGTGTATCGAGGTTAGATATATTTGAAACCAGTTTGGTGCAAGGTTCAAAAAGTTACTTGTCTAATCCTTTGTTTTTTGGTTTTAGCCAACCCCTATTCCAATTCAATGAACTGAAGTGGAATAAAAGAATTATGCCTTTGGTATATAAAGAATCAAAAGCGAAATTCTCAGAAGAGTTAGAAGCTGTAGCGCAATTGGCTGTGAATTACTTTTTTAACCTTCTTAATGCACAAATGGATTTGGAGTCCGCTTTAGCGCGGAAAATTATAGCCGACGAATTATTTGAGTTGGGTAAAAATAGATACTCCGTTGGGAATATTGCAGAAACAGATGTATTGCAATTAGAAATGGATGCGATGCGATCTAATACAGATATCTCAAGAGCAAAGCTACAACAACAAACAGCCAATGAAGCACTGCGTAATTTTTTAGGCATTTTTGAAGCAACGAATTTTAATTTGAACTTACCCTTAGATATTCCTGAGGTAGAAGTTGATCTTCAAAAGGCTTTGGTCGAATCAAAGTTAAACAGAAGTCGAATCTTAGAATTAGATAGAATTCTTTTAGAGGCAGAACAAAACGTAGAAAGAAATAAAGCGGCAACAGGCTTAAACGGTGAGCTGTCTGGAGAATTAGGGGTAACAGGTTTTGGTTCCTCAATTAATGATGCTTATTCTAGTTTACTTGATCAAGAAGTTGTCACCTTAAGATTAACCGTTCCGATTGCAGATTGGGGTAAATCAAAAGCGCGTTACGAAATAGCTAAATATAACTATGACCTCATTAGTTTGAATACAAAATTAGAAAGGATAAACGTTGAAAATGAAGTAACAATAGCTGTTCAACAATTTGAATTGGTAAAGGAAAATGTTGTCTTAGCCAAACGCTCCTATGAAGCATCACAAAAACGATACGACCTAACGCGAAAGCGATATATGATTGGTAAAGTCGATGTGACACAATTAAATTTAGCGGATAGAGAACAAGAGTCGCAAAGACAAGCTTATGTACAATCCATCAATCAGTTTTGGCAAGCCTATTATCAAATACGCTCATTGACTTTATATGATTTTATGGAGGGGCGTTCTCTTGTGAGAGAAGAGGTGGAGTAGTTCTTCCTGCAGGATATATACTTAATGAAAAAGACTCAGCGGATAAGCGTATCCGCTGAGTCTTTTTTATGGGTTCTATTTGACAAGTGTTTCCGCAGTTTCTACTAAGTCATAAAATTCTTCAATATAATCGTTTTCATCAAAACTCAACCAATCCAGGGACGCATATATGTTTTCAAAGTTGGCTTGCTTTTTATATTTAGAATCTCTAATCAGTAAACCAAATTCTGCAACAGCAGAAGCGAGGATATGGTCCTTTGAAGGCATGAAGGGTACCGTATTGTTTATACTCGATTTTATCAATTTACTCTCATCACCATCGGGCGCTTTATACCTGAATTGAATATATGCCAATTCACCTTTTTTTAGGGGTGAGTAAACACTCTTTTTATATTTACGCTTGACTTTATTTTTTTCATTAAGAGTTATTTCATATAAGGCGGTCACGCTGTGACCAGCTCCAATATCTCCAGCATCTTTTTTATCATCTTCAAAATCTTCTGTATTGAGTATTCTATTTTCGTACCCAATTAATCTATAATCAGATACCTTGTTTGGGTTAAAATGAATTTGAATTTTGACATCTTTAGCAATCGTAAAAAGAGTCCCACCAAATTCATTGACAAAGAGTTTTTTGGCCTCGTTAATGTTATCAACATAAGAGTGATTGCCATTACCCGCATCAGCTATCTTTTGCATTTTACTGTCTTTATAATTGCCCATTCCAAAACCTAAAACTGAGATGAAAACACCTGATGCTCTTTCTTTTTCAATCAGTGCAAGCATGTCACTATCACTGCTTGCCCCAACATTAAAATCTCCATCTGTTGCCAAAACAATGCGATTATTACCTTCTTCTATAAATGACTCTCTCGCCACGTTATAGGCTAATTTAATACCAGCGCCACCAGCAGTTGATCCGCCAGATTCTAAAGCATCGATGGCACTTTTAATTTTTGTTTTCTCTGATGCATTAGTGGAAGGCAAGACTAAACCCGCAGCGCCCGCATAAACAACAAGCGCAATTTTATCTTCTTGCCGCATTTGATCAACTAAGAGGTTGAGCGATTTTTTTACTAAGGGGAGTTTGTTTTCACTTTGCATACTGCCAGAAACATCAATTAAGAAAACAAGGTTAGTTGGAGGAAGGTCTTTTGTTTCTATCTGTTTTCCTTGTAAACCAATTCGCAATAATTTCTTTTTGATGTCCCACGGACAGGCACTTAATTCTGTATTAAAGGAAAAGGGTTTACCGTCGTTTGGCGTGCTATAATCATAGTGAAAATAATTAATTAGTTCTTCTATTCTTACGGCATCCGCAGGAGGGAGTTCTTCTCTATTTAAAAAACGTCTGACGTTACTATATGATGCACGATCGACATCTACAGAAAAGGTAGAAACGTTTTTTTGCTCTGTACTTGTATTAGGGTTTTCTTCTATTTTGTCATAAGATTCATTTGATACTGAGTTATAATTATTTGAGGTAATACTTATACCTTGCGTTGTATTATCAAAAGAAACAAGGGGAACTTTGTATTCAACGACTTCTATAACATCCATCAGTACACCTTCTTCAGCCATGAAAAAGGAGACAGAAACGGTTTCACATTTTTTGACTTTTATTTCTGATATTTTCTGAGTTGCCAAACCTAAGAAGGAGACCTCAACATCATATGTTCCTTCTTCGATATCAAAGAAGGAAAACTTCCCATCAAAATCAGATTCAGTCACAGTTGACAATATACCATTTCTGTAAAGCGCCACATTTGCAAATAGGACGGCTGTAGAATCAGAGTCATATAAATTTCCAGAAATAATGGTTTGACAAGCGGCAGGCTTGTCCATTAATATTTCTATTTGAGCATTTACTTGAGCTGATGCTAAATAAAAGACGAGTAGAATTAAGCTGTTTTTCATAATTAATTACTTTAATGAATAATAAAATACAGCTGATCAGTATGTGATTTCACCTCTATGATGACTGTCAAAATAGAATTACACAGTTTGGCAAAACTTTAGAACAGGATAGATGTCGATGGCGACATAAATGATGTTCGTTTATTTAAAACCTTCGCCAGCATTCAAGTTGCACAACTAATTTAGTCTGGGTAGGAATGGTCGTTCGACAGTGATAGTATCAGGACAAATGGAATTGCGTTTCTTAGACATGCAAATGGCTAAGAAAAAGAGCATGAAATGTAGGACTGATACGGTTTCATGAAACGCAGTGAAATGAAAATAACATTAGAACGATCTAGGGTTTTGTTACTTTGCCCCAATGGGAAAGTAAAAGAAAAGGGATAATCAATTAGACTTGTATTATTCTTTGTACAATCTAAATTAGAAACCTAGGAATTGTTGTTTTGTCTATCTTAGATATCCTATTCAGAAATTTTAATGTAGGGTGTTGCTAACTAAGTCTTATTCCGCCCTTTCCGATATTGTTTCTTATACTTTTTCTGCATTTCCTTTTGAAAATCAACACGGACATTTACCTTTTTATTTTTCTCAAGTTTTTCGTGAAAGGCAGGACCTGAAGGTTTGTGCTGTTTGACTTTATGATTATTAAATGGCACAAATTCAACAGGTATTTCTAATTCTATTAAATCAGTTGAGACTTCAAGATTTTCTGGTGTAAACCGAATCGGAATGATCATATCCATAAGCTGTTCGATAGCTTCTTTGTAAGGCTGTTCTTCTTCAGAGACAAAAGAAATGGCCACACCCTTTTTTTCTGCACGACCTGTTCTTCCTATTCTGTGAATATAGTTTTCTGCCTTTTCACTCAAGTCAAAATTGATGACATGCGTAACCATAGAAACATCAAGACCTCTCGCTATAATATCTGTGGCTATTAAAAATCTCACATCACCCTTTTGAAAAGCTTCAACGGCATTGAATCTATAGTTTTGTGATTTTGAAGAATGGATAACACCCGCCTTTTCTGGAAACCGCTCTTCCATCGTTTCAAAAAGCACATCTGCCAACTTTTTAGTACTTGAAAAAACAAGCACCTTTTCCATACTTTCATCTTCTTTTAAAAGCACTTCTAAGAGATTGGCTTTCGTATTAAAGTTGGGAACCTCATAAGCATACTGTTCAATATTTTCTAATGGAGCACCAGAAGGAGCAGCTTCAATTTTATCATAGTAATCCGAAAAATTATTGACGATCTCTTGTACGTCTTCTGGCATAGTGGCGGAGAACATTAAATTTTGTCTGCGTTTTGGCAAAAAATCTAAGAGCCCGTTGAGTTGGGTTCGAAAACCTAAATTCAACATTTCATCTACTTCATCAATAATAAGTTTCTTTATTTTTTTGGTTTTGAATGCACCAGTCAACATGAGATCTAAGAGTCGTCCGGGCGTACCCACAACCATATCACAACCCGCCATAACGGCTTCCTGTTGTTTCCCTAAATTGGCACCACCATAAACACCAATAACTTCAAAAGAAATATAAGTGCATAGTTTTTTTGTTTCTTCTACGATCTGCGCAACTAATTCTCGCGTGGGAACAATAATTAAAATAGTAGGTAATGGGGATTTGTCAAACTTCCACATTCGGAGAGTGGGCAGAAGAAAAGCAAAAGTTTTACCTGTTCCTGTTTGAGCGATCCCAACAATATCTTTTCCAGACATAATCGGCGCAAAAGTCTTTTCTTGAATAGCCGTAGGCGTTACCAAGCCCAGATCATCTATTGCATTTAGCAAAGACTTATTTAAATTTAAATCTTGAAATGTCATAATGTAAAGGTAACAAGAGATATTGATATGTGTTGACTTGATTTAAACACAGGCAATTATATCAAAGAAGAGCTTGTAATTTAAATTTATAATAACTTTACCTACTGAAAAGAAAAGGTTCAATAAATATGTTTCCACAATACGATGTTATAGTAGTTGGTGCTGGTCATGCAGGGAGTGAAGCGGCGGTAGCAGCGGCGAATATGGGTTCTAAGGTTCTATTGGCAACAATGAATATGCAGACGATTGCTCAAATGAGTTGCAATCCAGCTATGGGTGGTGTTGCCAAAGGTCAAATCGTAAGAGAGATAGATGCATTGGGTGGATACAGTGGTATTATCACGGACCATACGATGATTCAATTTAGAATGTTGAATAAATCTAAAGGCCCAGCGATGTGGAGTCCGCGTGCTCAGAGTGACAGAATGCTATTTGCACGTAAGTGGCGAAATATGCTAGAGGCTCACCCCAATATAGATTTTTGGCAAGAGATGGTAAAAGGCTTGATTGTTAAAGATGGCAGATGTTGCGGTGTCGTGACGGGCATTGGATTAGAGATAAGTGCTAAATCTGTTGTGCTTACCAATGGTACTTTTTTGAATGGTTTAATACATATCGGAGAGAAGCAATTTGGTGGGGGACGCGCAGGTGAAAGAGCAGCCACGGGCATAACTGAACAGTTGGTGGAATTGGGTTTTGAAAGTGGGCGAATGAAAACAGGCACACCTCCTAGAGTTGATGGCCGCTCCTTAAATTGGGATGCCATGGAATTGCAGCTAGGTGATGAAGAGCCAGAAAACTTTTCTTTTACAAATACGCCAAAATTAGAAAACCAAACACCTTGTCATATTACATATACCAATAGTGATGTACACGAGGTGCTCAAGGAAGGCTTTGATCGGTCTCCTATGTTTAACGGAAGAATCAGAGGCTTAGGCCCAAGATACTGTCCGAGTATAGAAGATAAAATTAATCGATTTGCAGATCGGGATCGACATCAATTGTTTGTTGAGCCAGAAGGTAGAGATACCTGTGAGATTTATGTCAATGGTTTTTCATCGTCTTTACCAGAGGATGTGCAATACAAAGCGATGCGTAAAATTCCTGGATTTGAAAATGCCAAAATGTTCAGACCAGGTTATGCCATCGAATATGATTTCTTTCCCCCCACACAATTGGAGATAAGCTTAGAAACTAAGCGTGTAAAGAATTTGTTTTTTGCGGGTCAAATTAACGGAACGACAGGATATGAAGAAGCAGGTAGCCAAGGATATGTGGCAGGAATGAATGCCCACTTAAAAGTTAATGAAGAGGAACCGTTTGTAATCAAAAGATCAGAGGGTTACATAGGTGTACTCATCGATGACTTAGTTAACAAAGGAACAAAGGAGCCTTATCGGATGTTTACATCACGCGCAGAATATAGAATTCTTTTAAGACAAGACAATGCAGATGTAAGATTGTCTCCATTGGCTAAAGAAGTGGGGGTCCAACAAATGGATGAAAGAGTGCAACGGGTAGAAGAGAAAAAGGAAGCGATAAAAGCGATTAGAAAGTTTTTTGAAAAAACAGGAATCACACCCGATCAAGTGAATGGATATCTTGAAAGTAAAGGTTCTGCCGTTTTAAAACAACAGGTCAAATTGATTTCATTGTTGTCTCGACCGAATATACAAATAGAAGAATTGAAATCTAGTTTTCCACCACTGGTAGAATTTTTATCTAAATATGATAAAGAGATTCAGACCATGGCAGAGACGGACATAAAATATGAGGGCTATATTCAAAAAGAAAAGGAGATGGCTGAAAAGATGGAAAGACTAGAAGATGTCAAACTCGACAAAGCTATTGATTTTGATATCCTTGAATCCCTTTCGGCGGAAGCCAGAGAAAAACTTAATCAAATAAGACCTCGAACAATAGGACAAGCCTCTAGAATCTCAGGCGTATCACCCAGTGATATCTCCGTTTTATTGGTTCACTCGGGAAGGTAAAGAGCAGGCCAATAAGCAACATGCTTCGCAGTTAATCAATAGGTTTTCATAATACTTTATTCCAGATGGGGATTTCTCATATGTGCCGAAACTGAGGCAGGAGTGGTTAGTGTAGCCTTAGGTTTTGATCTAAAGCCTTAATATAATCAGCTAAAAACAGAGTAACAATAAATTTTGTGCGATTTTTTTATTGAAAATCAGACAGTTATGAAGGCGAGCAAGTAAAAAAACTTTAAAAAATGCTTGTATTGTAAATAAAAGGCATTTACATTTGCACCGCTTTAAGAGGCATATTTTATAATAGGATTAAAAATAAGTATTGTGAATACATTAAGTTATAAAACAAAATCTGCGAAGAAAGAAGAAGTTGAGCGCAAGTGGTTTGTGGTTGATGCACAGAGTGATGTTGTCGGAAGGCTAAGCACTAAGATTGCTACAGTCTTAAGAGGTAAGCATAAGCCATCATACACGCCGCATGTTGATACGGGTGATCATGTTATTGTGATCAATGCAGAACAAGCTAGATTTTCTGGACTTAAAATGGATCAAAAGGAGTATATCACTTACTCTGGCTATCCTGGTGGTCAAAAGAAAAGAACAGCTAAAGAGCAAATGGCAAAAAAACCTCACGCTGTTATTGAAAGTGCTGTGAGAGGTATGCTTCCAAAAACCAAACTAGGAAGACAGATGATTAAAAAATTACACGTGTACACTGGGCCAAATCACCCTCATGCTGCACAAAAACCAGAAGAACTTAAATAATACATGGAAGTAATAAATACAATAGGCCGTCGTAAGGCATCAGTGGCTAGAATTTACGTTAAAGCAGGTGGTGGAAACATCATTGTGAACGGTAAAGACTTTAAAGTATATTTTCCTCAGAAACACATACAGTTTAATTTAGAAGATCCACTTAATATCGTGGATGCTGCTAAGACGTATGACATTATGGTTAATGTTAAAGGAGGTGGATTTAAAGGTCAGGCTGAGGCTATCAGATTAGCAATTTCTAAAGCGCTTGTCATAGCGAATGAAGACAATAAATCAGCTTTGAAAGTAAAAAAATATCTCACGAGAGACTCAAGAGTAGTAGAGAGAAAGAAGTACGGGAAACCAAAGGCGAGAAAGAGCTTCCAATTCTCAAAGAGATAATTATTATTTAATTCTAACAGAAAAAGAAAAATGGCTATACCAACATATAAAGAGTTATTGGAGTCTGGTGCACATTTAGGTCACATGAAAAGAAAGTGGAATCCTAAAATGTTGCCATACATTTTTATGGAAAGAAAAGGAATCCATATCATCGACCTTAACAGAACTATAGAGTTCATGGACAGAGCGGCGTCTGCTTTACAGCAGGTGGCTAAGTCGGGTAGAAAAGTGATGTTTGTCGCTACTAAAAAACAAGCAAAAGAAACAGTGGCTAAACTCGCAAGAGAAGTCAATATGCCTTTTGTAACTGAAAGATGGTTAGGAGGAATGATGACAAACTTTTCTACGATCAAAAGATCAGTTAAGAAGATGAACAACATCGATAAGTTGTTAGCGGATGAGAGCGTGACGAGTATCACGAAAAAGGAAAGACTTACGCTTACGCGCGAAAGAAATAAATTGGAAAAAGTGTTGGGAGGGATTGCAAATATGAATAGACTGCCTGCAGCTATTTTCGTTGTGGACATTCACCACGAACACATTGCAATTGCAGAAGCGAGAAAATTAGGAATCAAAATTTTTGGTATCGTTGATACTAATTCAGATCCTACTCTAATTGATTTTCCAATTCCTGCAAACGATGATGCATCAAAATCTATCAGAACAATAACAACCTACATGGCTGAAGTTATTAAAAATGGATTAGATGACAGAAGGAAAATGAAAGAAACGCAGAAAGAAACGCAGAAGGAATCAGCTGCCTAATTATTAATTCAATTCTAAATAATATATAAAATGAGTATATCAGCCGCAGACGTAAAAAAATTAAGAGACCAAACCGGCGCTGGAATGATGGATTGCAAAAAAGCACTTACTGAATCAGGAGGTGACTTTGATGGGGCAATAGACATTCTTAGAAAGAAAGGTCAAAAGATGTCAGCTAAAAGAGCAGACAGAGAAGCAAAAGAAGGTGTCGTTATAGCTAAAACATCACAAAACAAAAACAATGGTGTTGTTGTAAGACTAAGTTGTGAAACAGACTTTGTATCTAAAGGAGAGGCTTTTGTTGCATTGGCAGACAGCTTTGCTGAATTGGCATTGAAAAACTTACCTGACTCAAAAGAAGATCTTTTGAAGTTAGATGTAGGCGGTATGACGATGGCAGAAAAGATTGAAGAGCAAACCGGCGTAATAGGTGAGAAAATTGAATTGACTGACTATGCTAAAATTGTTACAGCACCAGGTGAAGGTCAAGTTTTACCATATATCCACATGGGTAATAAAGCCGCAGTAATTGTAGCTTTAAATCTTGAAGGACCACAATATGAAGAGCACGGTAAAAATGTTGCTATGCAAGTTGCAGCTATGAAACCAGTCGCTCTTGATAAAGATGGTGTGGATGCATCTATTATAGAAAAAGAAATAGAAATTGGAAAAGATATTGCAAGACAAGAGGGAAAACCTGAGGCAATGTTAGAAAAGATTTCACAAGGAAAACTTAATAAGTTTTTTAAAGAGAATACATTGTTGAACCAAATGTATGTAAAGTCTACAAGTAAGGAAACTGTTGCCGCATATCTACAAAGTGTGCACGCGGACTTAACTGTCACAGACTTTAAGCATATCAAATTGGGATAAAAAAAACTTTAAAGCGATTCATTTTTGAATCGCTTTTTTTTTGCAACTTAGATAAGAAATTTTAAAAATGGCCGAACAATATAAGCGTGTGCTTCTAAAGTTAAGTGGTGAGTCTTTAATGGGTGAGAAACAATTTGGTATCGATCCTGAAAGACTAAAACATTATGCGAAAGAAATTGACAAACTTGTAGAAATTGGTATCGAAATAGCTGTTGTTATAGGTGGCGGAAATATCTTCAGAGGATTACAAGCTTCAGACAGTGGCATAGAAAGAGTTCAAGGTGATTATATGGGCATGCTTGCTACAGTCATAAATGGAATGGCCTTACAAAGCGCTTTAGAAACCCAAGGTGTTTATTCAAGATTGGTTTCTGCTATTGATATGCGTGAAGTTGCAGAACCTTATATACGAAGACGCGCCATCCGACACGTAGAAAAGGGACGTGTTGTTATCTTCTCAGCGGGAACAGGGAGTCCATATTTTACAACAGATTCTGCAGCAGCTCTACGAGCAAATGAAATTAACGCGGATGTGATTTTGAAGGGAACTCGAGTTGATGGAATATATTCTGCAGATCCAGAGAAAGATCCATCAGCAACACGTTACGATGAAATTTCATTTGGAGATGTAATTTCTAAAAACCTTAGAATTATGGATATGACGGCATTTACCATGTGCCAAGAAAACAATATTCCTATTGTTGTTTTTGACATCAATGTCGACAACAACCTTTTGAAAGCAGCAAGAAGAGAAAAGATAGGAACTCTAGTAAGTTAAAAACTTATAAGTTTTTGGTTCTACAAAACATCATTCAGTAAACGCACACATTTAACACATAGAAATTGAGTGGCAAGAACAGATCTGAAATTAATATAGGAGACCTAGTTGAAATTGTTGAAAAACAAAACCAAGGCACTGGCGATCTAACAGAAGGTTTGGTCAAAAGAATATTAACGAAATCAAAGAATCATCCGCACGGCATTAAAGTTATGTTAGATACAGGAGAGGTAGGCAGAGTGAAGAACATCATTGAGGAATAGTTTGCCTTTGCCTGCGATTTATTTTCAATTCACATAAAATTATTGATTTGAAAATAGCGTTTGATTTAAAAAACAAAGCAATATGAAAAAGCCTATCGTTTTATTAATCAGCTTATTTGTTATTTCTTGTACCAATACAAACTGGGACAAAACACTTTTATACGGAGATTGGAAAGTGCAAGAATGGACTAATACAGAAACAAACCAAAAGATAAACGCTAAAATGGATTTTACCTTTAAAGAAGGTGACAAATATTCTGTTGACTATGGCGGTGTAAAAGAGGAGGGTACTTTTTGGATTATGGGAGACTACCTACACACCATAGAAAAAGGCAAAGCAGAAAAGAAAGTAAAGATCACAGCTCTAGATAAAGACAACCTTGGTTTTGAAATGAACAGAGGTGGAATAATAGAGACGGTGCATTTAACAAGATAAATACTGTTCTAAGTTTATTGATATAATAACAGTAATTCTATTAACGTATTTCTTGTTTTCTTATTAATTGGCATAGAATTTTCTTACTGATAGGGTATAGACGTCAGTCTGTTTTATCTAACCCTAATAGATTACATAAATTGAAATAACAATGTAGATTAATTTACTTGTTAAATTTTGTAATGAAAAAACTCCTGCTTCTTTTCACAGCTATATTTTTTACACAATATATTTTTGCACTTTCTGTTACACCTACTCCTTCTACATTAAATTGTGGAGGCACAAGTGTCAATTTCGTTTTTGATTGTGCTTTTACGGGTTCGGTATTGATACCGAGCACTCCAACAGGAGTTTCATATTCGGGATCAAATGTAAAGACAGTATCTAATGGTAATCTGAGTTTTACGGTAACGATAAGTTCAGCTGCCGCACAAAACTTCAACCTTTCTTTTGTGGTTTTAAGTTCTAACATGTCTAACAGCTGTGCGCCGATAAATGAAGCCGTTAATGCTGCATTTTTAAGTACTTGTGCCTTACCTCCAAATAACGATTGTTCGAGTGTAATTCCTTTAAGTATTTCAACAACGAATTGTTCAGGTCTCTCCTTTACAACCAACAACACGACTTCATCAGGTACCATACCTTCATGTGCTGTTCCAGGATATTTAGATTTGTTTTACACATTTAATGCAAATAATGATACTGTGGTAATGGAGATTCCATCTGTTCCAAGCACAGTTGGATTTTATGGTTTGTTTGATGATTGCCCAGGAGTAGGCAATCCATTGGATTGCAGCATCATGATAGCTTCTGGTGGATCAACATATCTTTTTACGAATCTGACACCGGGAGATGATTTTGTAATACAGATATTGTTTTTGCCAGGTAATGCAGGAATAGATCAGGAAATTTGTCTGCACAGTACGACACCACAATCTAACATGAACTGTCCAACTAATGTAGTCGTTTCTGATTCAGGAGCTAATCTACCTAATCAAGGTTATCTCTCCAGTCTAAGTATTACAACTTTAGGGACATGTACGCTTTCTGGAAATGGGATCATATTTGATGCTGGGACAGAGATTATATTAAATGCAGGATTTGATTCTGCCAATTTTGATTTTGAGGCATTGATAAGTGGTTGCATTCCTTAGCAGAAATCGTAAAAATAAAAAAAGCCCTGCGCAAGGGCACAGGGCTTAAAAATTAATTGTCACTAATTTTATTTTGTTGCAGCTTCTTCTTCGATTGCATTGACTTGTTCTTCTAAATCAATAACTTCATCTGTGTTATCTGAAGGCAAATATGCTTGAGTAATTTTAGCTGCTATCTCTTCCATAACTTCTGGATTGTCCATCAGAAACTGCTTGGCGCCTTCTCTTCCTTGAGCAATCTTAGTTTCATTGTAGCTGTACCAAGATCCGCTTTTTCCTACAATATTTAATTCAACACCATGGTCGATAATTTCACCTGTACGTGAAATACCTTGTCCGTAGATTAAATCAAACATGGCTAATCTAAATGGTGGCGCTAATTTATTTTTGACGACTTTCACTTTGGTTGGACTCGCCACAACATTTCCTTCTTTATCTTTAATAGCCGAACCAGACTTTCTGATATCTAACCTTACAGAGGCGTAAAATTTAAGTGCATTACCACCAGTTGTTGTTTCAGGGTTACCGAACATAACACCGATCTTTTCTCTTAACTGATTGATGAAAATACAACAACAACCTGTTCTGCCTATTGTACCTGTTAGTTTTCTTAGAGCTTGTGACATTAACCTTGCCTGTAAGCCCATTTTAGAGTCACCCATTTCTCCTTCAATTTCTGCTCTTGGCGTCAAGGCCGCTACAGAATCTATTACTATAATATCTATGGCTCCAGACCTGATAAGGTGCTCAGCGATTTCTAGCGCTTGTTCACCGTTGTCTGGCTGAGAGATCAAAAGATTTTCTGTATCAACGCCTAGATTTTCGGCGTATGTTCTGTCAAAGGCATGTTCTGCATCAACAATTGCAGCAATACCACCTTTTTTCTGACATTCCGCAATAGCGTGAATAGCTAGGGTTGTTTTACCAGATGATTCTGGACCATATATTTCAACAATTCTACCTCGTGGCAGTCCTCCAATACCTAGTGCGATATCAAGACCAAGAGATCCTGTTGATATTGCGTCGATATTTACGACTTTTTGGTCTCCCATTTTCATTACAGCACCTTTGCCATAAGTTTTTTCCAGTTTATCGACTGCCAATCCTAAAGCTTTTAGTTTAGCGTCTCTTTCTTTGTTTTTTTCCTTACTCATTTTAGTTATGTTTCGCATTAAAGATATACAAATATTAGTGTTTATAGTGGTTTATGCAATTATTTCTACAGTTATCTTAGTTGAAGCTCGAGCTTTGAATATTGTTAAATTCTATATTTAAGTGTTATTCAATAGGCATTTTCAAAATAGATCACCTTCAAAATTGCAATGTTTATAGTGCTTTTAACCTGCCGAGTATTTCGTCAAATTAAAAACTAGATGTCAAAAAATATCACAAACTTTTTTGTGAATTAATTTTTCTTAAGCTTTAAATATGATACAATTGTATAATGTGTCGTGCATTCAAATTGCACGGTTTATGCATAATAACGAATTGTAATTTATTCAGTTGAGTTATTAAACTGAACTTTGTGTAGTATATATGATTATTTTATAGAAAAGGTAAACAACTAGAAAGGCAGAAAACGATGAAAGGAATAATATTAGGCAGTCTAGTAATGATATCCATGAGCATATCCATATTAAGCTGTGGTTCAGTACCAGAGAATCAGGCACCTGATTTTACGGCTGAACTGATAGATAAATCAACATTTAATTTATCTGATTTGAAAGGCAATTATATCTTATTGGATTTTTGGGGCTCTTGGTGTCCGCCTTGTAGAAGGGATAATCCCAACTTGGTCAAATTGCACAAGGAATTTGGTCAAACAGAATTTAAAGATGCTAAGGGTTTTGAATTGGTAACAATAGCTCTGGAAAAGAATGATAAATATTGGAAAAAAGCTGCGGACAAGGATGGATTTAATTGGAAGTATCAAATTGTGGAAATATCAAGATTGGTAATGTTATCTTCGCTCGCACAAAAATATGGGGTAAAGGATATCCCTGCTAAATATCTCATTGGACCAAAAGGTGAAATAATAGGTGTCAATCAGTCATATGATGAAATAAGAGCCTTCCTCACAAGTAAAAAATAGCCATTTTATGACAAAATGGCTGCATAAAAGCTATGGCAAAGGAATTGATTAATAAATGGAAAAAGAAGTTCAAAATGACAAGTCAAAATAATGATGAATTGGAGAATGTAGAGAAATCGGATGTTGAAGAAATAGAAAACACGGACTCTAAATCAGAAAAGAAGAAATCAAAGAAATCAAAAAGCAAAGACTCAAAGGAAAAAATAGAGAATTTGGAAATTGAAGTTAAAGAGGCCAAAGATAAATACTTGCGGTTGTTTGCTGAGTTTGAGAATTTCAAAAAGCGAAATATGCGTGAGCGTATAGAGTTAATGAAAACGGCTGCACAAGATACAATGAAAGTCATCTTACCCGTGCTTGATGATTTTGATCGTGCAAAGAAAAGTGCAGAGGATGAATCTTCTTCAGAGGAATTAAGTGAAGGTGTATTGATGGTATACAATAAACTATATTCTGTTTTGGGTAGTAAGGGCTTAAGCCCAATGGAAAGTACAGGTGAAGTTTTCGATCCTGAAATTCATGAAGCGATAACAGAGATACCTGCGCCCAACGAAGAAATGAAAGGTAAGGTTATTGATACCGTTGAAAATGGGTATTACCTAAACGATAAAATAATAAGATTTGCAAAAGTTGTTGTCGGCAAATAATAAATAAGAATGGCTAAAAGAGATTATTACGAAATACTAGGAGTAGATAAGGGCGCGGATGCAACTCAAATAAAAAAAGCATATCGAAAAGTAGCCATGAAATATCATCCGGACAAGAATCCAGGAGATAAGGCTGCGGAAGATAAATTTAAAGAAGCGGCAGAAGCCTACGAAATACTTAGCGATGATAATAAAAAAGCGCGCTATGATAGGTATGGCCATGCGGGTGTAGATCCTCAAGCAGGATTCGGTGGTGGTGGAGGTGGAATGAATATGGAAGATATCTTTGCCAACTTTAGCGACATCTTCGGTGAAGGAGGCAGTCCCTTTGAAAGCTTTTTTGGTGGCGGCGGTGGCGGAAGAAGAACGTCAAGAAGTCGTGGTCAAAAAGGATCGAATTTACGTATCAAGGTTTCCTTAAGTTTAGAGGAAATTGCGAATGGTGTCACTAAAAAAATAAAAGTAAAAAAGCAAGCCACATGTAGTACTTGTTCGGGAAGTGGAGCCAAAGATAAAAACTCTGTACAAGGTTGCGGCACTTGCGGCGGTTCGGGATACGTTAGACAAGTTAAGTCTACATTTCTAGGACAAATGCAAACAACAACAGTTTGTCCACATTGTAATGGTTCGGGTCAAACGATCACATCAAAGTGTAGCACTTGTAAAGGTGATGGACGAACGACGGCGGAGGAGACAATAGAGATTGACATTCCAGCAGGAGTTGAAGGCGGCATGCAATTGTCGATGAGAGGAAAAGGAAACGCTGGGAAGAATGGAGGTTCATCAGGTGATCTTCTAATAATGATAGAAGAGAAAGAACATAAGTTCTTATCGCGTGATGGACAAAATATAATGTATGATTTATTTTTAAATTTTGCTGATGCTGCTTTAGGTACTTCTGTAGAAGTGCCCACTTTAGGAAAGCCTGTTAAAATAACAATTCCTGCAGGGACACCTGCTGGCAAAATTTTTAGATTAAGAGATAAAGGTATTCCAGCAGTACAAGGATATGCTTCTAAAGGAGATCAACTCATTAATGTAAATATTTGGACGCCCAAAAAACTTACTGCTGAGGAAAAAACATTGTTAGAAAAGATGCGCGATATGGAAAGCTTTAAGCCTAAAGCTGGGAAATCGCAAAAGGGATTTTTTGCCAGAATGAAAGACTATTTTGAATAGCATGTATAAATTCATAGGTACAATATTTTGTGTTTTAGTTTTCATTGCATGTGAAGAGACGCCTTTCTATGACCAAATTATAAGTATACCGAATAGTGAATGGTCCTATGACTTTAAACCAGAGTTTAAAGTAGCGGCAACAGACACAAGTCAGATGTATGATTTGTTTTTAAATATAGATCACAACACGAGCTACTCTTTTGAAAACCTGTATCTTAAAATCACAACAAGTTTTCCAAAATCAAATAGTAAAGAGGAAACTTTATCTATTGATCTTGCAGAAAAAATAGGACAATGGGTAGGAGATTGTAATTCACAAAAATGTACAACCAAAGTTTATCTTCTAGAAAGCTTTAAGTTTGGAGACCCAGGTGAATATGTTTTTACAATAGAGCAATTTTCTAGGCAAGACAAACTAAAAGATATTAATTCTTTAGAGCTACAAATATTTGAACAGTCGAAATCAAAGAGGTAGACATGTTTAAAGCTAACAATAAACTGTTTCTACTTCTCTTATTTATTTTTGCCTTTAACTTTACTCCAACAGCCTCTTATAGCCAAACAGATTTAAGTTTTGAAATGCAAGTTTATCCAACAGGACGACTTTAGTATTTACACAATGTCAAAAGTAGAAGTTAAGGAAGTTGGGAATGAAATCTACCTCTATCTAAGAGACAAGTTGTCCTACCAATTAATAGAGCGAAGAGCGGCATACGCAGACCAACAACTTTTAGTTCATTAGGGCATAGCATTACTCCTAGGTATAAGAAGGGAGTACGTGGACAGTATAAACTGGTTGTAGAAAAGAGTCGGTTAAGCACGCTAAAGCGCAAACCCAAACAGGCAACTAAAAAAACGCTGCCTTACAGTTTTGCAGAAAGATTACAGAAGCTCAAAGTATTTTGGCAAAGTTGGATAAATTGAAAACTACTCCACCTTCACGACCCTACTTGTCCAAATCCGTCTTTCTTTATTATTATCTGGAAGAAACTCTACCGAATAAGTACCAGCAGACAGGCTAGTCATGTCTAATTGTAGCATGTTGTAATGTAACTCTGTTTTCTTCTGCATAACTAGCTGTCCTTTCATATCTATGACAAACAACTGTCCTCTTCCTACTTCTGGCAATTCCACAATGAGCTGGTCTCTAACAGGATTAGGATAAGCAGACAAGTCTTTGCGCCAGAAGATGTCATCCCCAAATATGGAAGTGATAGTAGGGTCACATTTGTCATCCTCATCTACACGGTAGCGGGGGAAGTTAGGCATTGTGGTAGATGCAGAAACAAAAGGTAACCTTATACCTTGTTGTACAAAGTCACAGTCTTGACCCTTTTCATTGGGGTTATTTATAACGTGATAAGTATTTGTGCTGCTGAAGCTACACATATATATATTGCAATCAGGAGCAAGAGCCATCAAAGCAAATTTTGTCTGAAAAGGATCACTGACACCATTCCAAGTATCTATCAAAACGAGACCATCCTCTAGATCGTCTTCCCATGTATCTACCTGCCATAATTGATCTTCTATACTAATGTAAATGAATCTAGAATTAGGAGACCATTCCACAGAAGAGAATCTGGCAATATTGTCAGGGAACTCATCAATAAGCAAGTACCTATGATTAGTTAATTTTCCTGTTTCTCTATCAAAATCATAAAGATGAAGGTCATCGTATGCATTATAGAAAACGTATAAACTACCATCTGGTGATAATTTTGCAGCACCTGAACCATTGGAGTTTTCAACAAAAGAAGTTGGGATTACTGTTGTATGTAAGAAATTGAAACCATTTTCATTTAGAAGTATAGAATAAATCATTTCATCTTCATCAACCTGAATTATCCACCAGCCGTTATTGTTTTCGTGTGGCACTGCTGTCAGATAAGAATATAGAAATTTTATATCAGGAAATATATTTTCTGCTTTTTGCTTAACTTCTCCGAAACCATTATTTTCTGCACCATCAATATAGGAATATAAAAAAGAATTATAATCTAAGTCTTCACCTTCAATAGTTTTATGAATGACATAGTGATTATCCTCATCAGCTGGATCGGGTAGAATTAATATATCTTGTGTCGTTGGATAAAAAGAGCAAGTATCTCCACGGTATTCTTGTATCCATTCTCCATAATTTAGATCACTGCCATTTGGCAGAATCTGATGATTTCGACCTACTACATGGCAACCATTAGTATAATAAAGGAGATTTCCATCTCTGTCACAAATTGAGGCATTGTTGCCTCCAAACCTTATAGGGAGTAACCCTCTTACACTATCAGGATTTGACCCTTTATTGAAATCGAAACGGTAAGATTCGAAACCTTCAGTTGGTCTGCTGTCATGTCCAAACAACCAAACATAATCCCTTTTATCATTTTGAGCCTCAGCCGGTAGGCCGAGACTCAAAATAATTATTAATGTAAAGAGTGATCTATTCAACGACCAATATTTTTTCTGTCTGCGTATGTCCATCGTTGTATATTACTGTAATTAGATATATTCCCGCCTTGGCCAATCCAATTCGTTGATTTTGTTGAGGATTGTCCAAACTATGAAATATGTTACCTACAATATCGGAAACAAATAACTTTGATGCTAAATTATGATCGCTAATATCGATAGATATGTCTCCATTACTAAGGTTAGGTCTGATGAAGATTTCTCTATTGGCTATTATTCTAGCTCTTTGATCCACTCTTTGTTCCTCGGGAGAATTTTTCGTTAGGAAGAAACAACATAGATTCTAATCCATCTTTGTAAGGAATCATTTTTTCAAAATAGAAGTCTAACTTCTTGATAAGCGCTTGAGAGTTTAAATTTTTAAGACTTGTAATAGCAACAATGTAGTCTATTTTTAAAATCTCTTTTGCGTAATTTAAAACTGCTTTTGCAGCTTCAAGACCATAACCCAAACCGCAAAATTGAGGTAATTGTGCAAAACCAATATCTACATTTTTAAGAGAATCTCTTTTAACCAAGCCGCTTATTCCGATGGGTGTATCGTCTTTTAAACAGACTTTATATAAACCGAAACCGTGTTTGGCGTAGACATCAGTAAATGCTTTCTTGATGTAAATTCTGGCATCACTAATAGAATGAACATTACGTTGGCCAATGAACGCTATCCATGACGGATCATTGACCAACGTAAAAATAAATTGTGCATCAGCTTCTGTGACCAAATAAAGATTTAATCTGTCAGTTGATGCAACTAAGTTTTTCATTATAGGTTAAACTTAATCCCTTGTGCTAACGGCACTTCTTTACTATAATTAATTGTATTCGTTTGTCTTCTCATGTAAGCCTTCCAAGAATCTGAACCTGACTCTCTTCCGCCACCTGTTTCTTTTTCACCACCAAAAGCACCACCAATTTCGGCACCACTTGTTCCAATGTTTACATTCGCAATACCACAATCAGATCCTGATACAGATAGGAATTGTTCGGCTTCTCTCATGTTGTTTGTCATAATCGCAGACGACAAACCTTGAGGCACATTGTTTTGAATTTTTAAAGCATTATCTAAAGATCCTTTGTATCGAATCAAATATAATATTGGTGCGAAAGTTTCGTGTTGAACAATTTTATAATTCGCTTTTACTTCAGCAACACAAGGTTTTACATAACAACCACTGCTGCGTTTTTTGCCTTTGAGTACCCCTCCTGGGATAATGAAATTACCACCTTCTTCTTTCACTTTAGCAATGGTATCCAAATATGCATTAACGGCATCTTTATCGATCAATGGACCAACATGATTTTTTGGATCCAATGGATCACCAATTTTCAGTTGTGGATATGCTTTGACCAAGATCTTTTTAACCTTGTCATATACTTTGTCATGAATGATTAATCTTCGTGTTGAAGTACACCTTTGTCCGCAAGTTCCTACAGCTCCAAATACAGCTGCTGATAAAACGAAACTCAAATCAGCATCTGGTGTAATTATTATGGCATTATTTCCGCCCAATTCTAATAAACTTCTTCCTAAACGTTCTGCTACAGTTGCAGCAACTATTTTACCCATGCGAGTAGAACCAGTAGCAGAAATTAATGGTATACGTTTGTCAGTACTCATGAATTCACCCACCTTATAATCTCCAGTTACTATTGAGCTTACACCTTCGGGGACATCGTTCTTCTTTAAAACATCCATTAATAAATTCTGGCAAGCTACAGTACACAATGGTGTCTTTTCACTTCCTTTCCAGATGCAAACGTCACCGCATACCATAGCGATCATAGAATTCCACGCCCAAACGGCGACAGGAAAGTTAAATGCTGAAATTATACCCACAATACCTAGTGGATGCCATTGCTCGTACATTCTATGATGTGGCCTTTCACTGTGCATTGTTAATCCATACAGTTGTCTAGATAAACCAACGGCAAAATCACAGATATCTATCATTTCTTGCACTTCGCCCCAACCTTCTTGCAGTGATTTTCCCATTTCATAGGAAACCAATCTTCCTAAGGCATCTTTATTTTCTCTTAAAGCATCGCCATATTGTCTTACAATTTCCCCTCTTTTAGGCGCTGGCGTTTCTCTCCATGACAAAAAAGCCTTTTGTGCTGTTTTGACAACCTTCTCATAATCTTTCTTGGATGTAATGTTTACTGTACCTATAGACTTTCCGTCCACCGGAGAAATGGATTCTATCGAACCAGACGAACCTTTAATCGAATTTAATCCTGTGGATGTTCCTTCGTTATTTTTTTTAAGACCTAATTTTTTCAAGAATGTTGCGTTCATATTTACTTATTTAGGCCACAAAAGTATAAAAACAAGAGCGTTAATGGGTGTTAACACTTGCCAAAATGTCATAGATTCTTAATTGGTATAATATCTGTCGTTTTAAAGATGTTCTAGCCATCTCTTAAAATTTTTATCCTATTCATTAGGTTTCGAGATAGTCGTGCTAGATTTCAGTATCTTCGTAACTTAAAAAGAGACACAATACATATGCTTAATATATTCAAGAAAGTTTTTGGGACGAAGTATGATAAAGATGTTAAATCCATTAATCCTTATGTGGATAAAACCAATGCCTTTTATCAAGAATATCAGTCTCTAAGCAATGATCAACTCAGAAACAAGACACTTGAGTTTCAAGACAGGATAAAAACCTATTTAAGTGAGATTGATGCGCAGATAACGGAAGTGCAAGACAATGCAGGGACGGAAGAGGATTTAGCGCAAAGAGAAGAATTCTATAGAGAAATAGATGAACTAAAGAAAAGTAGAGATGAATCCTTAGAAGAGGTTTTATTGGAGATGCTTCCTGAAGCATTTGCCGTCGTAAAAGAAACGGCATCTAGGTTCTCAAATAACGAGACCTTAGAAGTTACTGCAACTCAGCATGATCGTGATCTTGCAGCATCAAATAGCTTTGTTAATATAGATGGTGATAAAGCCATTTGGAAAAACTCATGGACAGCAGCTGGAGGAGATGTAACATGGAATATGGTTCACTATGATGTACAATTGATTGGTGGATATGTTTTACACTCAGGAAAGGTGGCAGAGATGCAAACAGGAGAGGGTAAAACTTTGGTGGCAACATTACCCGCTTATTTAAATGGAATCACAAAGCAGGGCGTACATGTCGTAACCGTTAATGATTACTTAGCAAGAAGGGATTGCGAGTGGGTTGGTCCTATATTTCAATTTTTATTTTTGTCTGTAGATTGTATTGATAAATATAAACCACATTCCCCGGAAAGGGTAGCCGCATATAAATGTGATATTACATACGGAACTAATAATGAATTTGGTTTTGATTTCTTGAGAGACAATATGGTCCGCTCAATAGATGAGAAAGTACAAGGAAAGCACCATTTTGCGATGATAGATGAGGTGGATTCTGTACTTATTGATGATGCGCGTACACCATTGATAATTTCTGGTCCAGTGCCAGCAGGAACAGAAGAGCAAGAGTATCAAGTTTTAAAACCTAAGGTAGAAAACTTAATTTCTGCACAACGTAAAAAAGCAACAGAGTATTTAGCGGAAGCTAAAAAATTATTTAAAGTAGGAAACACAGGACACGAGGAAGGTGATTGTGGAATGTATTTATTGAGAGCTTACCGTTCTTTACCAAAATACAGACCTCTTATTAAATTTTTAAGTGAAGATGGTGTCAAAGCTATTTTGCAGAAAGCGGAAAACTACTATATGCAGGAGCAAAATAAGCATATGCATATTGTAGACGAGGAGTTGCTTTTCACTATTGACGAAAAGAATAGAAATGTAGAGTTGACGGATAATGGAACAGAGTGGTTATCTAAAGGAGAAAATGACCCGAAGTTCTTTGTGATGCCAGATATCGCAAGTGAAATGCAAGATATCGAAGAGCGACAAACATCTTCAGGTGAAAACCTAAATGAGGAAAAGACAACTTTAATACAAGATTATTCTGTAAAGGCAAGAAGACTTCATGCGGTAAGTCAATTGTTGAAAGCATATACTTTATTTGAGAAGGAAGAAGAGTATGTTGTAATTGACGGACAAGTCAAAATTGTTGATGAGTCGACGGGTCGTATGATGGAAGGTAGAAGATACTCGGATGGTTTACACCAAGCATTAGAAGCCAAAGAAAACGTAAAAGTCGGGGACATTACACAAACGTATGCTACCATAACGTTACAAAATTACTTTAGACAGTTTCATAAGCTTTGCGGTATGACCGGAACAGCAGAAACAGAAGCGAGTGAGTTGTGGGAGATATATAAATTAGATGTTGTTGTCATCCCAACCAATAGACCAATTGTAAGAGCTGATAAAGAGGATTTGGTTTATAAAACAGAACGTGAAAAAGTTAATGCAGTCATTGATGAAATACATAAATTAACCAGTGCAGGAAGACCTGTATTGGTCGGAACAACCACTGTTGACGTCTCTGAAAAACTGAGTAGAATGCTCAAACTGCGTGGCATCAATCACAATGTCTTAAATGCAAAACAGCATCAACGTGAAGCAGAAATAGTTGCGGAGGCAGGAAAGCCAGGTAGAGTAACTATTGCAACCAATATGGCAGGTAGAGGAACAGATATAAAATTATCTGATGAGGTAAAAGCGAGTGGTGGTTTGGCAATTGTTGCCACGGAGCGACATGATTCAAGACGTGTAGATAGACAGCTAAGGGGTCGTGCAGGACGTCAGGGGGATCCAGGGTCATCTCAGTTTTATGTTTCTTTGGAAGATAAGTTGATGAGACTTTTTAATTCAGATAGAATTGTAAAAGTTATGGATACAATGGGTCATCAAGAAGGCGAAGTGATCCAGCATAAGATGATTTCTAAGTCTATTGAGCGTGCACAGAAAAAAGTTGAAGAAAACAATTTTGGAATAAGAAAGAGATTGTTAGAGTATGATGATGTTATGAACATCCAAAGAGGGGCAATTTATAACAAAAGAAACAATGCCCTTTCTGGAGAAAGAATTTCTGTTGATTTATTTAACATGATAAACTCTTTGACAGAAAGTTTAGTAGAAGATCACAAATCAGGTGGCAATTACAGTTCTTTTAAAAACGATTGTTTTTCTGTTTTGTCTATGGAACCGAAAATTGATGAAGCGACATTTAATGAAGCGAGCGTTTCTACGCTTGTAGAAATGTTTCAAAAACAAGTTTTGGATACCTATGAGGAAAAGATGGATAAGGTGTCAGATGTGCTTTTGCCTGTCATTAAACAAGTGTATGAAAACGAAGGACACAGATATAAAAGAATTGCTGTACCTTATGTAAGTCCTGGTAGAGAAAAACCATTGCCGATTTCAGCTGATCTAAAGAAAGCAGTCGATTCAGAAGGGAAGACAATTTCGAAAGATATTGAAAAGGCGATAGCTCTAGCGCTAATAGACGAGAACTGGAAGGAACACTTGCGTTCAATGGATGAGTTGAAGGATTCAGTTCAATCAGCATCTTTTGAGCAAAAAGATCCATTAGTTGTTTACAAAATGGAATCATATAATTTATTTGAGGAGTTGGTTTATAAAATAAATTACGATGTTATTTCGTATCTGATGGGAGGAAAGTTATTAATAGGAAGACCAGAGGATGTTAAAGAGGCCAAAACATCTAAGACAGATTATAGAAAAACACAAACTAACCGAGATGAGACGGCAAGAAGACGTGCAGCAATGAGTGCAGGGCGGGCAGAAAGAGCAAAACCAGAAACGTTCAAAAGAACTGAGGCTAAGGTGAAAAGAAATGATCCTTGTCCATGTGGTTCAGGAAAAAAATATAAACAATGTCACGGCAAGGGATAAAAATAGTAAGTATGAGAAATTTGATTTTCTGTTTGGGTTTTTTCTTTTTTGCTTTATCAGCGAATGCACAAGTTGTTATAAATGAAGAACCATCTGTAGCCAACTTGATGAATGTTTTTAAAAGTAATAACCAACAAAATTCAATTATTAGGGCATGGCGTATTCAAATAATTACGACTACCAATAGGAGAGAAATGGATTCTGCCAATAGAAAATTTGATAGATTATATCCTCATATAGATTACAAATGGCAGCACAATCCGCCATATTATCAAGTACGGGTAGGCGCATATGAAAAAAAGGAAGATTTGATGGCATTTTTAATGCAAATAAAGCAAGACTTTCCTTCTGCTACACCGATCCAAGATGACATTAAAAAAACAGAACTGCTTGATTTTTAATGACCGCTTTACGCAGATCTACGAATAGGTTAGATTGGATACTAATTAGTGTTTTCTTTAGTATTATGCTGGTAGGGTGGTTGATGCTTTACGCTTACAGCTATGAAGGTCCAGGACTTTGGTTTGAATTTAGTTCTACTATAGGACGACACACAATCTGGTGCATTATTTCAATCATTGCATTTTCAGTAGTCTTACTTTTGGATTGGCGTATTTGGAATTCGCTTTCGTATCCAATATATGCGCTATCTATTCTGTCTATTATAGCTGTTTTGTTTTTTGGTAAAGAAGTGAGGGGAGCAACCTCATGGTTTTCGATTTTTGGTTATACCATACAACCATCAGAGTTTGTGAAGTTAGGAACTTCCTTAGGATTAGCCGCCTATATTGGACAACAGAATATTAATCTAGAAAACGGTAAAACAATTTTGACCGCTTTCGCTATCATCTTTGTACCAGCACTTATAATTTTTATTCAACCTGATGCCGGAACAGCATTAATTTTTGCAGCTTTTTTTGTGCCTTTATTTAGAGCAGGACTGAATGCCTCTTTGTATTTATTGGCGATGTCATTGGCATTTATTTTTATTGGATCTTTAATTTGGACACCGGCAATAATGTTGTTAATCATATTATTGGGCACGTTTTTATTTATGATTTTAAATATTGCAGATAAAAAACAACCCTTAAGTGTGTTTACCTTATTAACTCTTTTTTCTATAGCGAGTTATAGTTTTATAGATTATAGAATCATTTTTATTATTGTATTGCTTTCAGGTATATACTTTACTTACCTCCTTTTTCAAAAGGGAAAGTATAGATTGTTGATTATATCTGCCACCGTGGTTGTCAGTTCTGTATTACTTTCTTTTGGTACTAAATGGACCTTTGATAATGTCTTGAAGCCCCATCAACAAGATAGAATAAATGTATGGTTAAGACCAGAACTTTCTGACCCACAAGGTGCGTTATACAATATCATTCAATCAAAAACGGCAATAGGTTCTGGAGGTTTTTCTGGAAAAGGTTTTTTAAAGGGTTCAATGACAAAATTGAATTATGTACCACAGCAACAAACAGATTTTGTATTTAGTATTCTGGGAGAAGAACAAGGATTTTTAGGGTCAATAACTCTGATAGCACTATTTACTTTTTTAATAATTCGCATAACAATAATAGCAGAAAGAGTCAGCTTGCCCTTTGTTAGATATTATGCATATTCGATTGCCGGAATTCTATTTCTACACTTTTTTATTAATATAGGTATGACGATGGGTCTGATGCCCGTTATAGGTATTCCCCTGCCCTTGGTCAGTAAAGGAGGATCTTCCCTATTGGCCTTTAGTATAATGATTGCTATACTGTTACGAATGGACCTATCTCAGCGCCGATAGCAAAAGAATGAGACAATTTGACCTTTTGCGTAAGCACACTAAGACAAATTGTCTCCTTAGAGCAAAAGATATTATATTGGAATCGGATTTGTACATATAGAAATGTAAACATAAAATAATGACGTACGATAATTTTACTATAAAGTCTCAAGAAGCAATTATTAAAGCTCAACAGCTTGCTAAGAACTTAGATCAACAACAAGTTGACACAACGCATTTGCTGAAGGGTATAATTGAAGTGGATGAAGAATTGGTGCAATTCCTCATGCAAAAAATGGAGGTGAACCTACCTGCTCTAAATAAAGCTTTAGAAACCCAAATACATAAATATCCAAAAGTCGAGGGGGCTGATAAACAGTTTTTAACTAACGATGCGAATAGCTCATTGAGTAGAGCTAAAAAAGCATTAAAGGATTTTGGAGATGAATTTATTTCTTTAGAAATTATCTTGCTTGGAATCCTTAATGGTAAGGATAAAGCCGCCCAAATCTTAAAAGATAATGGTGCCAGTATAGATGCATTAAAACTAGGGATAAAAGAGTTGAGAAAAGGTAGAAAAGTGAATTCCCAAAGTGCAGATGGTGAATATAATGCCTTAAAGAAGTATGCAATTAATCTGAATGAAAGAGCGGACTCAGGAAAGTTGGATCCTATCATTGGAAGAGATGATGAAATAAGAAGGATGCTTCATATTCTTTCTAGACGGAAAAAGAATAATCCCATCTTAGTTGGTGATGCTGGAGTTGGTAAAACGGCTATAGTCGAAGGGATAGCATGGAGAATTGTTAAACAAGATGTACCTGAAAACCTACAAAGCAAAAAAATCTTTACACTTGATATTGCTGCACTTATAGCGGGCGCAAAGTTTAAAGGTGAATTCGAGGAAAGGTTAAAAGCAGTCATTAAGGAGGTGAATGCTTCAGATGGAGAGGTGGTTTTATTTATAGATGAAATCCACACTTTAATTGGAGCGGGTGGAGGTAACGGCGCAATGGATGCCGCCAATATTTTAAAACCGGCATTGGCTAGGGGAGAGTTAAGGACAATTGGTGCAACGACATTGGATGAATATCAAAAGTACTTTGAGAAAGATAAGGCCTTGGTTAGAAGATTCCAAACAGTTTATGTCGACGAACCGAGCACGGAAGATACAGTTTCCATCTTAAGAGGAATTCAAGAAAAGTACGAAATGTACCATAAGATTGAAATCTTAGATGAAGCATTGGTTGCCGCAGCAGAATTGTCTCATAGATATATCACTGAAAGAAAATTACCAGACAAAGCGATTGATCTTATTGATGAGGCCGCAGCAAAAATGAGGCTGGAGTTAGATTCAGTGCCAGAAGAAGTTGATGAGATGGACAGAAAAGTGCGCCAATTGGAGATTGAGCGTGAAGCTATTAAAAGAGAAAATGAGACAAAGAAGCTTAAAATAATTAATGAACAAATTGCCAATGCAAAAGAGAAATTAGACTCTTTAAATGCCAAGTGGCAAAATGAAAAAGAGATTGTTGATAACATACAGGCGATAAAAAAAGACATAGAAGAATTAGAGCATGATGCAGAGGTAGCGGAGCGCGAAAGTGATTTTGAAAAAGTAGCACGTATAAGGTATGGACAATTAAAAGAAAAGGAAGCGATGCTTAAAGTCGCGGAAGAAAAATTAGAAAAAATTCCTGAAGAGTCACGATATACTAACGAAGAAGTTACAGCAAATGATATCGCAGAGGTGGTTGCTAAATGGACGGGTATTCCCGTTAATAAAATGCTGCAAAGTGAAAAGGAAAAACTTCTTACGCTAGAAGATGAAATAGGTAAAAGACTGATTGGTCAGAAAGAAGCGGTGGTCGCTGTTTCTGATGCGATTAGACGAAGCCGTTCTGGTTTAGGAGATCCTAAAAAACCGATTGGATCATTTATATTTTTGGGGCCAACAGGAGTAGGTAAAACAGAATTAGCAAAAACTTTAGCTGATGTATTGTTTGATGATGAGGGCGCAATCACCCGAATTGACATGAGTGAATTTCAAGAGAAACATTCTGTATCAAGATTGGTTGGTGCGCCTCCGGGATATGTGGGTTACGATGAGGGTGGACAGTTAACAGAAGCGGTAAGAAGAAGACCTTATTCAATTGTTTTATTGGATGAAATTGAAAAAGCGCATCCTGATACCTTCAATATCTTATTGCAAGTTTTAGACGATGGAAGATTAACGGATAATAAAGGTCGTGTAGCCAACTTTAAGAATACGATTATTATCATGACCTCCAATATGGGATCTGATACTATTTTAGAAAACTTTGAAGATCTGGAAGCGGTAGGAGAGGAACACAAAAATGATATAATAGAAACTACAAAACTTGAGGTTTTTGATTTCTTAAAAGAAACATTACGCCCTGAGTTTTTAAATAGAATTGATGAGCAAATAATGTTTTTGCCATTGAATAAACAAGAAATTAAAAAAATTGCAGGGCTCTTGCTTAAAAAGCTGAAGAAGAATTTGGCTCATCAAGAAATGGAAATAGATTTTTCAGAATCTGCGATGGACTTGTTGGCTGACTTGGGATATGACCCTCAATTTGGAGCTAGACCACTAAAGAGAGTGATCGAAAAGGAAATCGTTAATCAACTTGCGAAAGAAGTTTTGTCTGGTAGATTCGTAGCAGGTGAAACTATCTATGTGAATACTGATGCAAAAGGATTTACTTTCGAAGAACAAAAAACCGATAGTAAAAATCGACCAGTCGTAGAAAAGAAATCTACACCAAAGAAGCCAGAAAAGGATCAATTAGATGACCTAAAAAAAGCGACTGAGGATCTCAATGATGCTATCGACGATGTTAAAGGAGGTCAAGTAGATCCTAAAGACAATTAGGAATTTCATAATAAAAAAGCAATAAAGATTGAGATGGTAAAGCAGTTGTATTCTTTGCAAAATAACTGCTTTACCATCTCATAAGCGATTCAAAATATTGTACCATAATTGTATTTACACTATAAAAAATACAACACCTTAGAAATCCAACAGCATTAGTTTCCTCGTTCATATAGTATGAGATTATTTACGATATTATTATTGTTAATCATAGCTGCCCGAACTAGTGGTCAGAAAATAGACAACACTGTCTCATATAGAGGTATGTCTGGTGATCGATATCTCAGAATTAATTATGACAATGATCTATTTGCAGGTCAAGATCAAAATTATACACAAGGGTATAGTATCGAACTGGTATCCCCTGCTCTATCTAAAAACCCTGTCAACAAGATTTTTTTTCAGTTTGCTGAGGACAGACAAATATCAGGCATCGTTTTCGAGCACCTAGGATATACGCCTGAAAGATATGATCGCACAGAAATTCAAATTGGTGATAGACCATTTGCTGGTGTTGCAACACTTAAATATTTCAAAATCTCAATAAATGAAAAATCAAAACAGAGAATCACATCTCAATTGAATGCTGGGGTTATGGGCCCCGCAGCTATTGGTAAAGAAATACAGACTAGCATACATGAGATAACTGGCAGTTTGATGCCCAGAGGATGGAAAAACCAGATCAATAATCAGTTCGTTGTAAATTATGCGATCGATTACGAAATGGAATTAACAAGAATAGAAAATTATTTGGGCCTAACTATGAATGCATCTGCAACTCTTGGCAATTTAAATACCAAGGCGGCAGTAGGATTTAGTACTACATTTGGACTTGTAAATGATCCCTATCGACTTTCTAAGGATAATAAATTTCTACTATATGGCTATATACAATCTATGATAACTGCCGTCGGATATGATGGAACACTACAAGGCGCAATAGTAGGAAATGATAGTGTATATACCATTCCTGCTGCTGATGTTAGTAGGCTTGTAGGATAGGTAAAATATGGATTGATTCTTCAGACAAGTGGATTATATTTAGAGTATTCAAGATCCTCTATAACTAGAGAAATAAAAACC
>ENA-ORXM01000134-ORXM01000134.1-marine-metagenome-genome-assembly--contig:-NODE-134-length-141071-cov-18.951750_pt1 | contig 141071 bp, 116 predicted proteins | sample MGYA00237867_ERZ511480 | MGnify/ENA primary metagenome ERZ511480 (study PRJEB26309, sample SAMN06266103) | marine metagenome | isolation source: Algal blade | place: United Kingdom:Sidmouth, United...
TAGTTAGCCAAGGAAGCCAAAACATAGTTGAATTATATTGATGTTTACTCAGTTAGGCAGATCTACGGATTTAAGGTTATAACAAGGATTGAAACTCATTATGCTGCTAATTTTACTTTTCCAATACCTGCTTAATCACCCACTTCCATTATAACACGGGTTGAAACTAATGTGCCTGTGCTATTTTTAGGGTTGGAGTGGTTATGCTGCTTAAAGCCTTAGCCCTTGTGCGTTTACGCAGTATTTTAACAGAAACCGGGGAGCCCGTTTCTAAATAGCTTTTTGTTTCGCTTTTAAAAAAATGAAAGTATTTAATTTTAGGTTAATAATAAAACAATTGTCATTATACAAGTTAACAACAGTCAGCCTAAACAAAATATGAAAGTCATCAACCTAATAATCAAAACTCATATTAAAGCTTAGTTGGTACTGCTACATTTGAATTATAATTCAGAACAACAACAAATAATTTTATAATCTTAAAAACAGAAAAAATGAAAGTTTTAAATTACAAAAAAAGTATTAGTACTATTTCAGCTCTTTTCATTTTACTTATTAGTACAGTTCAAATTGTAAAAGCGGAATGTAATCAAAATGATTTTAAAGCTTTAAAAGCTTTTTATGAATCAACTAACGGAGATAAATGGGCAAACAATACTGGCTGGGAAATTATTAGAAATAATGAAACACCACCAACAAATTGTAGATTAGGCGGTTTAAAAGGAGTTTTTACTAATAGAAACGGAAGAGTTGTTAAGTTGCGATTTAGAGGCTCTAGCGAAGCAGTTGCAGGAAGTTTGCCCTTAGGTATTTATTTATTACAAGAGTTAGAAGAAATAGAAATTTCTAACGCTTCGCTTAGCGGATACATACCGCAAACTATTGGTTATTGCAAAAATTTAAAAGTCCTTAATCTAAAAGATAATAACATAACAGGTAACATCCCAACTTCAATTCGCTTTTTGAAAAACTTAACCAATTTAAGTTTGGGCAATAATCAATTGCGTGGAGAAATACCGCCACAAATAGCAAACTGCACCGCTTTAAACAGGGTTGAGTTGTATAATAATAATTTTACCGGTTGTATTCCATCTGAAATTGGCAATTTAACCAAAATGGTTACTTTAAATGTTAGTAGAAATAACTTGACTGGCTGTATTCCTGTAGAGATTGGTAAATGTGAAAACCTAAAGTTTTGCCTATTAAATGATAACAGTATAACTGATGCCATACCACATGAAATTGGCAACTTAACAAAACTAAGTAGATTAAACGTAACGAATAATAAGTTGAGTGGTGAAATCCCTGCTGAGATTGGTCAACTTAATGAAATTAACTATTTTATTGCAGGTAATAATAATTTAACTGGTAGCATACCAGCTGAATTAGGTAATTGCAAAAAACTGAGACACTGTATTTTAAACAATAATAGTATAAATGGAACTATACCTGAAGAAATTGGCGACATAAACAACTTGAAAAAGTTTTACATATATAATAATCAATTGGTAGGTTGCTATCCTGAAAATCTTAGAAGTATTTGCGAAACCTTAGATAGGACATCTAATTCAGATGAAAAAATTAGCAATGGCAACATTTTTAATGAAAGTTGGGAAAATTTTGACAGCCGTTTTATGGGTATGTGTGGAGGAAGTAACAAGATAGCCAGTACTTCAAATGAATTAAAAGAAATATATCCTAACCCAAGTAAGGGCATTATTAATTTAGCTGTTGAATTTGAAGAAAATACTGTAAATGCTTCATCAGAAATATCAATATATAATGCAACTGGAAGCATGGTTTTTAACCAAAGTATTAGTAATAAGTTAATGAACAACTATACTATAAACCTTAATCATTTAAACAAAGGTAACTACATAATAATGTTGAACAATAACGGAGCGTTTCATTACCAAAAATTCATCCTCAATTAATTACAAACAGGCAAATATTTTTTTTCATACGTCTTTTTAGCTTCGGCTAAAAAGGCGTTTTTATTTGTAGAGGAACAAAGTACAAAACCAAATCTGACTTTAAATAAAAGTACAATAATTGTAAAATGCCCCCTTAAATAACAAATAGCAGTTCAATAATTGTTTCAATATTTATTTAGCCTTAAACTCAGATTTGTAAAGTTTGTTTAATGGCTTTGGCTGCAATTGTATTCCTCTGTTTTACTCTTGTTATAAAAGATAAAATAGTTTAACCTGAAGACACTCTGGAGGAAACTAAATGTAATTTGAATATTAATCAGAAAAATGCATCTCTTTTTTATTACGAAGTCAAAAATCTGGCTAAATAAAGCAATGCTCACAATTTTCATTCCTCAAAATGGGCAACATTTTCTACGGAATAAGAATGCTGCACTCACTTTATTTATTGGCTTTTTTACTTCTCATAACGTAAACTGATGTATTATTTAGATTAAATTTAGCAAAAAAATTATGTTTGTAGATTAATATAGCGTTTAAACAAGTGGTTTTTTTTAGTACTTGTTTTAATATTTTATTATTAGAAGTGGAATGACATATCTCTAAATAGGGATGGGCTTCCCACTTTGCGTATAAATGCTGCTACCCTGCTTCAAATGCCATCGCTTAAAGTAGTATAAACATTACAATCGGGGCTAAAACTCTAACTTTACTGCTACTAACAAGTATTCCAATTTTAATATAATTAAAACTGCTTGATTGATCTAAAGTAAAAAAAATGTAAAAAAAAATTTCGGCACAAGTGCCGAAATTTATACTCAATGATGAAAAAAAAACTACTGTATTAAAGCATTTCAACAACTAAACTATTTCACCAATATTACTTCAAAAGGTGATAAAAAATTTTTTAAAAAAAATATCGCCAACTAAACCTGAGTTATCTGCTAATTAATTAGTGTTATAATTTCTGTTTGAAATGCGCCAATAAATTAGCAAAAACGCTTACAATAACTATAAAAATTGTAGTATATAAAATACTAATCCAAATAGTTTCATTTACGTTTATCCAATAACTTCTAAACAAGTAAATTGCAGTTAGTATAGGTAAAAAGGCAGTCAACTCAAAACGGTAGCTACGCAAGGTAAACTTCTTCCAAAAGCTGGTGTATGTATTTTCTTTTTTCATTACTTAATTATTTATTGCCAAGTTACATTATATTATTATTTTAAAAATTAACATTTATTAGTGTCAGAAATGACTTTTGCCAAATTAATAAATTAAACAAGGCACTACAGATTTTGATACCAATTGAAATATTAGTGTTTCTTTTGGCATTTCGTCGTGGTTTCTTTTCTTTAGGGCCAAAATATCAATATTATTTTCTTTTACATATTCCGCAATACTTTCCAGTTTATTATTACCGCCATCTATAAACTCAAAATTTACATTTGGCTTATCACCGTACATACTTTTTAAGCTTTGAAAGTTATTAGTTCTATACTGGCGTTCTCTGTCTTTTACTTCCCTTATATGTAAAACGGTTAATTTGGCATTATTCATTTCAGCAATTTCTAACAAGTAGTCCAATTCTAACTTGTCTATTTCTTCATAATCATCGGCAAAAACCAACTGTTTAAAACCATTAAACCTGTTGTCTTCAGGTATGGTTAAAACGGGTATTTGGCTCTTTGTACTCACTCTTGCAGCTACGGTACCGAAGTTATATCTGCTTTGAGCCTCGCCTCTGGTACCGAGCACAATAATTGAACTGACTGTTTCATTTGCGCATTCTAAAATACCATCAACTACATTACCTTCTTTTATATGCTGTCTTATTTTTACATCCTTGCTTGACAAATTTATATTGTGCATATAATGATGTTCTAAAAATTCTTGAAGTGTTTTTTCTGGTGTAATTTTTTCTTTTACTTCCGCCTCTTTTATTGCCATAGTGTAGCGTTTCATATAAGGCACCTCATTGCAAACATGCAACACATCTAAAGAAACGTTAAAGTGATGTGCTAAATTTACAGCGTATTCAAAAGCCACTCTTGAACAAGCAGAGTAATCCGTAGGATATAATATTCTATTAAGTTTCATTATGTTCTATTTTATTGTCTGAAAAAAAAATACAAAAAAAATGGGTGTTTCTTTCAAAAAGCATTCTTATACTTTAATACTTACTACAGGTATGCTAAAGTGATTAACAATACCTTCGGCAGTGCTAAAGTGCAACACACTTGCAAAACCTTTAAATCCTCTTGTGGTAACTACCACCAAATCAACCTCGTTTTTTTTCAAAAATTTTTCCAAGCCAGCCTCCGCCGAAAATGCATTTGAATAATGCAAAGTACTATCAATATAAGGACGTATTTTTTGAAATTCCTGCATAGAAGATTTTACCAAAAATGGAATTTCAGAAAAGAATTTCGGGGTATCAATACTTAACAAATGGATACGTGCATCATAATATGCGGCTAGTTGTGTAGTCCATTTATAAGGCTCAATATCAACTTCATTAAACGTTGAAAGAAAAACGATGTTTTTGTAATATACCGCTTCCTCGGCATGCTTAATTACCATAACCGGCACCTCAACTTGACGCATTATTTGTTGTGTGTTTGAGCCTATAGTATACTGTTTTAAACCACTTGCGCCATGCGTACCCATTATTATTAAATCAAAATCGTTTTCATTTAACAATGCTTTAATTTCATCTACTAAATCACCTTGAGTTGTAAATAAAGTATAAGCCACATTTTGCTTGGCACATAAATTATCCAATACTATTTTTTCTTTCTGCACCCAATCATCAAATACATCTTTGTTTAAAAACTCTAAAGGAAAATCGTAAGCCACAAATTTTTTATAATTATCTGGTACGTTAACCATTACGTTTAATTTGGCATCGGTACGCTTGGCAACACTTATTGCTACATTAAACGCATCTAACGAGCACTTGCTAAAATCAACAGGAATTAAAATATTTTTCATTTTCAATAAATTTTGTTGCTACAAAGATCAACAGCTCCTTTATAAAAACGAATGACTTGCTGCAACCAAACCAATGATAATTGTCAACAAAAAACCACTTAAAGTCACGTCGCACAATAGCAAACATCATTCCTCAAAAAGGCAATGGCATTTACTTTTGTACTAATCAAAATTTATAATTTATGAAACATATTAAAAGAATAACAGTCGCACTCGATTTTACTGATATGGATGATCAGTTGATCCGTTATGCCAAGATACTAAATAACATGCTGGCTCCATTAACCACTACTTTCGTCAACATTCAATCGCAAGAAGAAATACTGTTTGAAGTAGCCGATTTAATTGGTAAAATATCTGACATTGGTTTTGAAGAAGAGCAAATAGCGATGCGTAAAAAAGTGGCCTCAATATGGGATGATGTGAAACAATACGATGTAGAATATACTGTAAGAGGGGGAAGACCTTACAAAACCTTAATGAAATATTTAAATGAGAACAATGTAGATTTATTGGTAATGGGCCGTAAAACCAAAATGGGAGAAATGGGTATATTGCCAGCTCGTTTGTCCAGAAAGGCCAATACAGATATATTTTTGGTACCTGAAAAAACCGAGCCAGATTTTTCAAGCATCTACGTACCGTTCGATTATTCAGAAAATGCTACCCTCGCTTTCGATGCTGCCAAACAAATAATTGCTTCGCAAAAAAAATTACGGCTACATACAGAGTATTTTTATGAAATGCCAGTAGGCGTAAACAGCTACGGCAAAACAAATGAAGATTTTGTGGAACTGATAGAACAGTATGGTAACAAAAAATTTACCGCCATAAAAAATACCTTAGAAGATGAAATAAGAGACCGTATTGTTTTTGCCATTACTCGTGTAAAAGATAATAATTTCGCCCGCTTTATCAACCGCTCTGCACACACGCACAATGCCGGTTTAATAATTATTGGCGCAAAAGGAAGAACCTTTCTGTCCTCTGTATTTTTAGGTAGCGTTACCGAAAAGCTCATCTCATTAGACAAAAACATACCCATTTGGATAGTAAAACAAAAAGATGAAGTGTTCAATATATGGAAAGCCATGAAAGACGAATATGAAATTGCCGTGTAATTTTCCCTAATGGCTTTTAAGTATTTGAAGCGAAACTAACAACACGCATAAACGCTACTCCCGCTTTCCGCTCAAATTGCCTTGCGCTGGGCTTTAGGCAATAACCGCTGCAATCGGGGCTAAATTTATTACTTTGCTCCTTCGCACTAACTTTTGTAAATTACACGTAAAATATTAAAACTTATACCAAAACATCAAACATTTAACACTCCTTATTTATAAATTAAAATTAAAAAAATAAACATGAAAAAAATATTAGTTCCAACCGATTTTTCAAAAACAGCAGAAGCAGCTATTAACTATGCTATACATTTGTTTAACCAAGAAGAAGCAGAGTTACACCTACTGCACGCCTACAGAATACCAATAAGCGACCCAATGACACCAATGGGCATGGTAGAACATTTTGTAACCCAACAACAACACATAGCAGAAAAGCATTTTGAAAAATACGCCAACGACTTTGTCAATAGTCATCCGGCAGCAAAAGGCAAATCCATTAAAATAATAACCCATATTGAGTACGGCATGGGTGCCGAGTTAATTAAAGCAGTAGAAACTAAAATAAAACCCAATTTAATTGTAATGGGTACCAACGGCTCAACAGCCCACCGTTTTAAAATTGGCAGCGTTGCTGCAAGAACTGCCATTAATGTTAAAACCCCAATTATTATGATTCCTCCAGATACAGCATATAGGCCAATTGAAAAAATAGTTTTTGCTACTAACTACAATGAAGAGGAAGCAGAAATATTGCAAGATTTAATGAAAAACTACAACCCAACAGCAACTAAAATTTATTGCGTTCATATAGTAAATGAGTTAGATGTTACCGAACAACTAAGGTTAGTAGCCTTTGAACAAAAATTTTCAAAAGAACTTGAAGATGGTTTAATTCAGTTAGATGTTGAAACTACAGAAGATGTTGTAGAAGGCATTAACACTTATGTAGAAAACAAACAAGCCAATTTACTGGTAATGCTCCATAGCAATAAAAACTTTTTTCAAAAAATATTTTCACCAAGCGTAACCAGCAGTGTGGTTTTTAAAGCAAACACACCAGTAATGGTTTATCATCAAAACAAAAAATAACAGCAATACCCATAATTAAATAAAATTTTACTATAATTTCATTTTAAATCAACACATCTAAACGAGAAAATTTATAATTTAAAATAATAAATATATAAACTTATGAGAATTTTAATAGCAGTTGACAGTAATTTCAAAATACAAGATATTACTAAAAAATTGATGCACTTTTTGGAGTTGTATAACCCAGGTACTTTGTATTTAGATGTCTTCCATAGTTACGAACCACCAATTATTAAGGGCATAAATATGCCGAACACCAAAGCAGAAATTGTAGAAGACGAAAGGTTTGCTCAAATCAACTTTATGCGTAAATTAAGGCAAAGTATTGAAACACAAATTGACGAACGAAGCCAACACCGATACATTGTAAATACCTATTTAGAAGAAGGCAATTTTTTTGACAAAATTGAAAATCAACTGACTTCAAAAAAATATGATTTGTTGGTATTGGAGCCAACTCAAAGGGATTCTTTCGAAAAGTTTTTTAGAAAAAATAAAGTAAAGCACCTTATTGAAAAGCGACATGAACCCATATTATTACTGCCTAAAACTACCGATGACCAAAAAAAATCTTTACGTATAGTTGGCTTAATTAAAAATTTAGATTCATTGGAGTATATAATAAATTTACCTGTATTTAAACTGGCAAGGCCAGAAAAGAAGATGTTACTTCATTTTGGAGAACATATTACCAACCACCCCGAAATTGACACTATACTGACAAAAGAAGGCTTAACCACCGATGAAACTTTTATTGAATATGTGAAAAATAATCAAAACAAGCATCTATACATCATCGATCACCAAAAACGAAATGGTGTGGTAGATTTTTTTAAAAGAAACTACACCCAAAACTTGTTGGCTTCGGGAGATATGAATTTAATTGTTTCGTAAAAAGATGAAAAAAATATTTTCAACAAGTGCAACAGGTGTACGAAAAATTTCCGTTTAAAGTTAAAATAATAATAAAATTAATATACAATCAATTGATTTTAAATGATAAAAATTTGATTAATTATTGGTTTAACACAAAAAGGGAAATTTGTTGTACACCTTTACAGAATAAGGTACAACATCAAATTCAAAAATGCCTGTCTAAATCTCTATTCAACAGAGCATTAAGTATTTATGCCGTAATGAAAACATATTTCTGTTGTCGTCATTTTGTATTTTATCATTTAAAATTCAACATCAAACTCACACGCATTATTCTAAACCCATTCTTTTCCATAACTTTTTAAGTGCTTATAATATCTCTTGCACTAGTGCCAACTATTTTTAAGTTCTCGCATTAACTCAAGTATATCCGATTATTTCATGAGCTAACTAATAAACAGTATAGGTATTTATAGCACCTTAAAATTTTTGATAACAACATAAAGTATCTATTATAGCAGTATACAGAAAAGTAACTACCTTTACGCAACATCAATCCTTTAAAGTTTATTTTTATAGGGTAGTTTTTAAATTTTGAAGTTAATGGAGCTACCATAACTGCACTCAAGTTATCATTTATCTCGCTTGGTGAAATTATTACACCAAGTTGTGTTTTATTTATTTTACTACCAATTTTTGGGTGAAGATTTACTGTAATAACTTCGTATTAATGTAAGTTTATCAATCCCATTCTTCCTCTTCAAATACATCTGGTATAAGTATTTCATTAACTGTATTTTTTGCCGTTTCTTTAAAAGCTTCTTCCTAACCTGTTCTAATTTTTTTATTGGTTTTAATATTAAAATGTCTTCTTCTAAAATTAATTCAAATATTTTAACAAAATTGTATTGCTCTAAAATAATTTTACTAAGTCTTATACCTTTTAAATTTCCTATTTTAATAATTGGTAATTACATATTACAAAGCTCATATAAATACTTTGTAATTACAAGTATGTTTTCATCCTTTAAAAACAAGATTTTGTAAAGCGCTTATCAATAGAACTTTATCCCGGCAACAATCTCAACAATAAAATTTCAATTGCCAAAAACACTAGCACAAAAATCAAACAGATTTTCCAGAGTACAACGCCTTTATCAATTTCGCCTACTATTTGGGTAATGTCTTCTTTAAAATTTTCGATGATGTAAACCTTATCACCAATAAAATTTTCTTTTAATTCTGCTAATGAAAAATTTTCTAATAAAGATTCTTTTCTATTAAAATTAAATCCAAAAAATGATAATTGCTGTTCAGTATCAGTCAACATTTCGTAAATACCAGCTTCTTGCATTTGATTATTTACCGACAAATTTACTTTTGAGCCAAAAGCCTTTTGCCCTGGTATAAATTCTTTATTTTCATTTTTTAGCTTCAATACTTCATCTTGATTTTTACGGTTGTTGGCCACTTCAATATTGTTGGCCTCACCAATAGTATAAGCTATATTATTGTTAGCAGCACCAGCCAAAACCATCTTTAGCATCATAGGTACAAAAATGGCGTGACTGCCAATATTGCTGAACTTTCTGTTTAAAGGCACCGCACTTAAATAGGCCTTACCCGAACCAAAATTGTACTTACTTAAAAATGATTTTTGATCGTTTAATCGCAATAGCACTTCTTCGTTGGTAGCCGTAAAACGGGTTAAATCGTAACTTTTAGCTACTTTAGGTAAATCAATATTACGAGGTAATTTCTCAAATACATCATTAAATATTTCTTGCTTGGTGTTAATTTTACTTACCTGCCTTTCGTTGTAATTAATAGCCTCGTAATTGTTTAACTTTAAGGCTTGGGTAAATTGTTTGTAGTTGTCAATATCAATCTCTTCATTAGGAAAAACCACTACGCTACCGCCGCCTGCTACATATTGCTGTAGTTCATAAGCTAAGCCCGATGCTATTGATTTTAAACCGTTTATAATTACCAATTGATAACTGGATATAGCTGCATATTCGACCTTACCAGCAAGCTGGTTAGTTAATTTTATTTGGCTTTGATCTTTAAATAAAGCGGTAATATATTTGTTGGATGATGAATTGTTAATGCTCAACACCTTAATTTGTTCTGGAATAAAAAAGGTAAAGAAATAGGTATCGTCAAAATTAATAGGATAATCGGCAATACTTACTTTGGCTTTATTCCAACCAGACTCTGCAACTCTAAAACTCAAGGTATCAATTTTTTCGCTTTGTGCAGGTATTGATACGTTGTTGATGGCTTTTACTTCGTTGTTAATATTTAGTTCTAACCTGGTGTTTTCAATTGCTGCAGTACCTGTATTTTTTAACCGAACAATTAGCTTATTGGTTTGGTTTAGCAATTGAACTGGTGCTTCAAACCAAAGCGAATCGGCAAAAACATTTTGTTGGTTGACTGATTGTAAAGGAATTAAATAATAATTATAAGTAGTATCAACTTCTAAATCAACAATTGATTTTTGAAAATCGGTAATATAGAAAATATTCTTTTGTGCGGCATCTAACTTTTCTAAGGTTTGTTTTTGGCGAGATAATACGTTGGACAAGCTACTGACATTTGGCGTAATTTTCAGTTGTTCTAATTCTGTTAAAAAAGCATCTTTAGTTAGCAAACGTTGGTGTTTACCTTCCAAATCGTGGGTTATTAGCTGAAACTTATCTTCTGGGCCATAGGCTTCTACTACTTCTTGTGCTTTTTGTTTGGCTTTTTCAAATAGTGAAACATCTTGGCTTTGGGCATTCATACTAAACGAATTGTCAACAAAAATGCTTACTGATTTTTTGCCAGTTACTACATCTGCATCTTGCTTAGGCAAAAAAGGTTGCGCAAAAGCTAATACCAAAAAAGCTAGTGCCAACAAGCGAGATAGTAATACTAACCAATGTTTTAGTTTTGAGCGAGAGGCGGTTTCTTCTTTTACTTCTTTTAAAAACTTAACGTTAGTAAAGTAAACGGTTTTAAACCGCCTAAAATTAAAAAGATGTATAATAATGGGAACGCATAACGCCAACAATGCCCACAAAAAAAATGGATTAACAAATTCCATTAACAATAATAAATTAAATGGTTGATGTATATAGATTTTTAAAAATTAAGCTTGTGCTGTAGGGCCGCCAAAACTCATTGGTATGCCTTGTAAGCCATCGCTGTCTTGTATTTCGCCGTGTTGTTTTTCAAACTTTTTTATATTGTCGTTTAACGAGCGTAACAGCCTTTTAGCGTGCTGCGGCGTTATTATTATTCTAGATTTTACCTTGGCTTTTGGTAAACCGGGCATAATTTTTATAAAATCTACTATAAACTCAGAAGTGGAGTGTGTAATTACTGCAAGGTTGGCATAAATGCCATCTGCAATTTCTTCTGGTAATTCTATATTGAGCTGTTTGCTTTTTGGTTTCTTATTATCTTCTGCCATAGTGCGTAAAATTAAACAATAACTTCAAATTTAGTGCATTTAGTTTGTTTGATACAGGTATTGTTATTTTTTAATTATAAATTTTAACTATTTTAGTGGTGGTATTGTTAAGGTAGTTTAATTTATTGCTAAAGGAATGATAAAAATAAATTTACCATCTGACTTTGCAATTTCAATTTTATTACCTATTTACATAGTAGTATAGAAAATAGTTTAACGTTGATGCATCGTTTTGCCCCCATTTGCTATACTGTTTAGTATAATCGATATTACACAAATTAAATATTACACAAAAAATAAAATGTTTAGAATTAATAATGCCATAATTATAATAACCGCACTAACAGCTATGTTTTTTATGGCTTGTGAAAAAGGTCCTATCGATACTACCGAACTGGTTAGGCCCGTTGAAATTGAGCCTGAAATAAGAGTTGAAAATTCATTGATAAATTCTGCGGGTAAAATGGCAACAACTGGCTTTACCTTAGAGTGTATTACAGTTAATTACCCTTTTAGCTTTGAGTTAAAATCGGGCGCAGTAGTGATCATTAATGATAGTACCGAAGTTGATTTTGCAATTTCGCATCAAGAAGGTGATGTTATTGATTTTGTTTACCCATTAGAGGGCATTAACCAAAATGGGGCTTCGGTTATTATTAATAACATTGAAGATTTAATTAAAGCATTTATAGCCTGTATACCTACCCAAGGTTGGAATGAGACGGAGGATGTTGGGTTTCCTGCTTTTTATTTTGAAAGCTTATGTGCAGAATTGATTTACCCAGTCGACCTTCATACTAAAGAAAATGTTATAATTACTGTAAATGATGAGAAGGATTTTGCTGATGCCTTAGCACACGATAATTATTATTTTGAATTTCCGATAAAGGTTGTAAATTTAGAAGGTAACATAATTGCTGTTGATCATGAAGAGGGGTTAATGAATATATTATTTGATTGTGAAGTTTATAATGATCCATATCCTAATATTTTTCCTTTTGATTTTAGTTTTTGTTTTGATATTATGTATCCAGCATCTTTAATAGATGAGTTTGAAAACACAATTGCCGTTAATAATGAAGATGAGTTGTATAGTTTACTTTTTACTGGAAAAGTTATTAACTTTGTTTATCCAATTACATTAATTGCTGAAGATGGAACAAATGTGGAAGCCGATAACGAAAACACCATAAATGAACTTATAGAAGATTGCTATTATTTTGAAGAATATCCTACAAACTATTACCCAACAGAGTTTTGTTTTTCATTTAATTATCCAATACAAACGCTAGATAGTTTTGGAAATATAAGCACGGCCAATAATGATGAAGAGTTTTATTCTAATATTGATTCTCTTAATGTATTAAATTTTGTGTATCCAATATCAGTAAATATAGATACAATGGTTTCAATACTTAACAATACAGAGGAGTTGTATATTTTTATAAATACTAAGTGTTATGATTATAACTTTGAGCTTTTTAATGAGTTTTTAATATTACAATCAGTAATTAACTCGCAGTGTTTTGAGCTTAGTTACCCATTTTCAATTACTGTATACGATAATTTAATTACCATAAATAATGAATTTGAAATTACTAATTACGATATGTATTCAATAGAACCCATAATAAACCTACAGATCAATTACCCACTAACAATATTTATTGAAGAGAATGAAATAATAGTGAATCAATTTGAGGAGCTTTTTTCATATTTTAGTAACTGCTTTTAAAATAAAGATTTAATTTGACTGATCTTCAAGCTATATATGAGAACAATGTAGGAAAGCGCGCAGCTTTTGCAAACATATACGAAAGTTGTGCGCCTTACCTTTATAGTATAATTAAACGGTACATAAAAGCGCCGGAAGATCATAAAGATTTAATGCAAGAAACTTTTGCTAAAATATTCTTGTACTTAAAAAGTTACAACCCAGCTAAGGGCGAGTTTAAAGCTTGGATAAGGAAGATTACTATTAACGAATGTTTTAAATTACTTAAACAAAAAAAGAAACTGAGTCATTTAAATGTTGCTTACCAAAAAGAAGATGTTGAAGAATTATGTTTTCCTAATTACGATGCATTAACTAAAAGTGATGTTGAAATGTATTTGCAAAGAATGCCAGAAAGATATCGTATTGTATTTATGCTAACTGTACTTGATGGACATTCGCATAAAGAGATTGCCGAACTGTTACAGATAAACGAAGCAACATCTCGCTCACAATTGTCCAGAGCTAAAAAATGGATTAAAAAAGAATTATTACCAGAATTAAAGCTATACATAGATGGAACAGCTTAACAACAAAATAAAAGATATTTATAATGAAGAAATTACTCCTTTACCCGCTGATTTTGGTTGGGATGAAATGAAGGAAGGGATTTTTGAAAAGATGAAAGAACAAGAGGATGAGCCTGCTCCTGTTTTTACTTTTTCTATTGGGCAACGGCATTTTATGTTTATTATAGCTACCTTGGTTTTATTATTTACTACCTCAATAATTTATTTTATCACAAAAAAACAAACTAAAAAGCTTACCAATAGTATTGTAAAAAGTAATAATGAAAACATTACTGAAAATGAAATACTGCCATTAATTTATGAAGAAGTAACTGCAAGCTTAAAAAATAATAAAGAAAATAACAGTACTACAACAAACAACAATTTATTAAATAATAATTTGTCAGTTGTTCAACAAACAGCTCAAACAAAAAAAATAAATAATCAAATAGCTAACAATAAAATAAAAACTATAGCTTCAGTTAAAACCAACATTATTTCAAATATCGCAACTGCTACTTCTGTTTTAAGCAATAAACCATTGGCAACAAAACACAGTACAGTAGCTTATAACAAAAAAAATAGTGTTACGTTAGAAAACGTAAAGCGCAGCAATATTGTTCAACAAAAGCTTCAAAATAGAGCAAATCAAACAACAATAATAGATCAAATAATAACAAACAATATTACTATAAATAAACCTGTGCACAACATAGTAAACCCTTTAGTAAAGTTAAAGCCAAGCCTAACATCATCTACCAAAAAAATATTTACTTTAATTAAAAAAGATATAAACGTTACAACTATTGCAAAACCAAATAAACCTAAAGTAGGCCATAATAGTATTAAATTAGATGGAGGTTTTACCTACCTATACGCTTCTTATAAAAAAGCAGAAAAACAACAATATAATACTGAAACTGGTTTCCTCTCTAATTATTTAAGTATTAGTTATAGTCGAATTTTCGCAAATAATTTTTACCTATCGGCAGGCGTGGCTTACAATAAATATAAAACAAAATTTGAATTATCGGATACCATAACCCAAACCTATTTTGTTGAAAATGCACATACCCAAGTTGTTGAAAATATAGTGACTGGTAAAACAACTAACGTTTTTGAAGATATAGAAGTTGATGCACCAACCCTGCGAAAGGTGAGGCATTACAACAGTTTTGAAGCTTTAAATTTACCAATTACAATAGGCAAACAATTTAGTTATAAAAAGCTTACTTATACTATTGGTTTAGGATCAGCTTTTTCTATATACAACTGGTCGGAAGGTAAAACACTAAGAAACAATGAGGTAATTACCTATTCCAAATCTGACCCAAAACCATATCATAACAAAATACAAATAGCATCATTGTTTGAAACAGGGTTGGCTTTAAACATCAACAAACATATTAAAATTACAACAAATTTTAGATATAAAAAGTACCTACTTAATTGGGCAAATGATGAGTTGATTGTTAAACCTAAAGCCTTTATGCTTGGTACCGGATTGGCTTTTACTTTTTAAACGAAAAAACATCTTATAAAACAAAAAATATATAAATTAAATACATAATTAATTTTTTTTTAACAGGTTAAATTTAAAATATGAGAAATTTTGGACAAAAAATTATTAGGCTAACACTCAGCCTTATGCTATTCACCTTTTTGGGTTTAAATAGTGTAACTGCACAATTAGATGAGGTAAATGAATTACCGTGCGATTCGTTAATACAGGTTATATGTAATGGCGATACATTAGAATTTTCGGTTTGTGAAATAGACTGGGAATCATTAAGCGACTGTTATATTGATTTACCTAGTGAAGTCAGCGATGTAGATTGGGATTGGATAGAAGACTTAATTGATTTTGATTGGGATGACTATGACTACGATTGGGATTGGACAGAAGACTCTGTTAATTTTGATTGGGATTGGAATTATGATACTACAGGTTATGAATTACCTTGCGATTCGTTAATACAGTTTGAATGTAATGGCGAAACATTAGAATTTTCAGTTTGTGAAATAGATTGGGAAGCATTAAATGATTGTTTCAATGGAACTCAAGAAGTAGAAGAAGAAGTAGAATCTGTACAAGAAGAAGATGCAATTGAAACGCCGGTTAGAGAAGATCAAGACAATAACAACAACCCAGAAATTACAGGTATTTTTCCAAACCCGGTTATAAATGATTTGTATGTTAATATTACAACCTACGAGCGGGGTTCAATTGAAATTATGGTTACAGATATAAAAGGAAGTGTTGTTCATCAAGAACAAGGTGTAGAACTATCAGGTGGTGGTAAATATATACACCCTATTAATTTTGAAACAAAATTACCTATGGGTATGTACCGAGTAAGTGTTACCAATTCAAACAATCAAATAATTGCATCACAAAATTTTATAAAAGCAGACTAATTAGTAAAATAGAAGCAATAAATTAAACTCAATTTAATGTAGTTATTTTTTGATAAAGTAGGTCGAAAAATATCAAACTTAAACGGAGCAAGTTTTTTATTTAATTTATTTAAAGCCTTCTATTCAAAAAACCAGTTCAATTTTATTTGAACTGGTTTTTTTATTTGTGTGGTGTACCGAAAAAAGTGTCTTACCTAAAAATCTGGGAAGGCTGGTTTGTTTTCTAAAATCTCATCAATTTTCTTCATCTCTACTGGGCTAAGTTGTTCCAGTAAATTTAATGCTTTTAAAGTTTCTTCTAACTGACTCACTTTTGATGCTCCTAAAATAACCGTACTTACATTTGGGTTTTTTGCACACCAAGCAATAGCAAGTTTCGCCATTGAAGTACCAAGTTCGTCGGCTATACCGGCCAATTTATTGCATTTGGCAATTCGGTCATCTACCAGCGTTCGGTCTTTCAACCATTCCATCCCATCCATAGTTAATCGGGTGTTTTTGGCAATACCATTATTGTACTTACCTGTTAATAAACCCGAAGCCAACGGCGACCAAATAGTTGTACCTAAACCAAAATTTTTATAAAGTTCATTATACTCTACCTCTACCCGTTTTCTATGAAACATATTATATTGCGGTTGCTCCATTGTTGGTGCAATTAAATTATAGCGCTCGGCAGCAGCATGTGCAGCAGTAATTTCTTGCGCGCTCCATTCAGAAGTTCCCCAATATAAAATTTTGCCCTGCTGAATAAGGTTATGCATTGTCCAAACAGTTTCGGCTATAGGTACCGTTTTATCGGGCCGGTGACAAAAAAACAAATCTAAATAATTTACCTGTAACCGTTGCAAGGCTTCTTCACAAGCTTCTACTATGTGTTTTCTACTTAAACCTCGTTGATTAGGCAACTGACCACCTCTGCCAAAAAACACTTTGCTCGATACTAAGTAGGTTGAACGATCCCAATTGAATTCCTTTAAATATTTGCCCATTACTCGCTCACTTTCACCACGCGCATAAATTTCGGCATTATCAAAAAAATTGACGCCAGCTTCATAAGCTTTTGCTAATAAATCTTTAGCGGTAGTATCTTCAATTTGCTTACCAAAAGTAAGCCAGCTGCCAAACGACAATACACTTACTTGTACCCCTGAATTTCCTAATCTTCTATATTCCATCTGTTTAATATTTTAAGCAACAAATTTAATAATTATCATAACTATTTTTTAAGTGGATTATTATAGGCTTAGTAAAGCGTGGCTTTCAATCCGTATAATAATAGAAGTGAGAGGTTAAGATAAGAAGGGCTTTAGATGATTATGATAATTCTAAGTTTCAAACCTTGTTATATGGAAGTGGGTGATTAAGAACAATTGAAAAAGGGGCTAAACTTAGAGCTTCACTACTATTAACAAACATTTTAAACTCCTTTGTAGCAATTTAGCAATAAAGACCATGGCAAAAGTCATCTGAGTTAATTTAAATATGCGACTAATACAAAATGAGCAGGACACTAAGATGCACCCTGCTGAAATCTTTTTCTGCGACTGGTCGTCGCAGAACCACCTCATCATCTTTTATTATTTATTCAATTGCAATTTCTTTTTTTATGCCAGGCGCTGTCGGTGCTTTATCAATCGTTAACTTTAAAATACCATCATTGTAATTGGCAGCAATACTTTCTTCATTGGTGCCTTCGGGTAAACTAAACGATCGAGAAAAAGAACTCGCACTATATTCTTTCCTAATATAGTTTTTGTTTTCTTCTTCGTTTTTTGTTGCTGTTTCGCCACTAACGCTTAGTACACCATTTTCAACACTAATGTTAAAGTCTTCTTTTTTAAGCCCTGGAGCAATTACTTCAACTTCATAATTTTTTTCATTTTCAGATACATTAATGGCAGCTGGCCAATCTTGTTTAAATGGTTTTACGCTTAACCAATCCTCATCAAAAAAGTTGCTTAAGTGGGGTAAACTAAACAAGTTTCTCTTAACTAAATTCATACTATTAAATGTTTATTGTTATAAAATTACTTACAAAGTAAAGCTGGTTTGAAAATATAATTACTGATTTTTGTTATTAGGTACATTGATTTTTAACTGGCTTTTTTTTGTGGTTGAAGAGACCTAGCAATGCCACATCTCTACAACCGCACAAAAAAGCAACGTTTTCACAACAACAATACAAACACAACATTTTTTTGTATATTCACCATACCAATTAAAATGGGCAAATACATAAACAAATATCGTAAACAACCAACACGGTTGGCTAATTGGGATAACCGATGTATGGATGCCTATTTTATTACCATTTGCACAGCAGATAAGATGTCTTTTTTCGGAATTTTAGTTAACGGTGAAATGCGATTAAACAAAACAAGAAAAATGGCGCAACAATATTGCATGGCAATTTCAGCACATTTTGCATTTGTACCATTGAGAAATATGGTGATTATGCCCAATTTTGTTCATAGTATTTTAATCGTTGATAAATCAACATTGCCACCTATTGATGTGTATGTTGACGGTCTCGTAGCGGCTTTGCAATGCAACGCCGCTACATCAATTATCAACTACAAAACACCAGCAACAACAACCAACCCGAGTAAAAACAAACACAGGTCAAAAATTTCACCCAAGCCAGGTTCTATATCAACCATTGTTCGTTCGTGCAAATCGGTGGTCACCAAAAATAGTCGGAAAATAGAGGCGGATTTTAAATGGCAATCGCGTTTTCATCATCTTATCATACCTAATGCTAAATCTTTTGAGATTATTCAAAATTATATAAAAGAAAATCCGCTGAATTGGGATGAAGATAAACTTTAAACGTAAAGACGTTGCAATGCAACGACGCTACCACCGTCTGCGATATGTGTTTCATTAAAATTGGCATCAGTATTTATAGTCTGTTATTATTTTGGACGATTTTTAGGATATTTATAAATATAAAAAATCCTTCTAAAACACTATTATGGCTATTCGTAGTTATTTGCATTCCAATAATTGGTATAGTATTATTTCGAATATTTGGAAGAAGCATCAAGCGGGATGCTTATTTTAATAAACGAAAACCCTTTAATCAAACTTTAGAAAATGATATACCCGATATAATGAAGCAGCACCCAAAACGCCGATTAATTGAATTACTCAATAAAAATAGATCTTCGGCTTTTAAACCCAACAATTCGGTAGAAGTTTTTACCAATGGCTTTAAATCTTTTGAAGCTTTTTTTAGTGCTCTATTACAAGCAAAACATCATATTCATTTAGAATTTTATATTTTAGAACCAGGCAAAAATTTAGATACGATTATTTCAATTGTAGAAAAAAAAATTAAAGAAGGTGTGGAGGTAAGGATTATTTATGATGGCTTTGGTTCATCAGATCTAAGCGCATCTTATTTAGCTAAACTAAAATCTATTGGAACATATACAGCAATATATATGCCATTTTTATCAAACCACAAAATTAAATATATTAACTATAGAAATCACCGAAAAATTGTATTGATCGATAATGAAGTCGCTTTTATTGGCGGTATGAATATTTCTGACAAATATATTAACTACGATAATAAAGAAGGCTTATGGAAAGATACTTTAGTAAAGATAAGCGGCCCATCGGCACACGATATTGAACATGTATTTAATTGTGATTGGCTCAATGCCGATGGCAAGCCCTACAAGTTAACTGAAAATTTATTAGATAAAACTGAAATTGGGAGTCCGGTTCAAGTGGTTTCTGGTGGTCCTGACTCCGAATATATGGGCATTTTGCATCAGTATTTTACCATTATAACCGATGCGGAAAAATATGTATATTTAATAACTCCCTATTTTGTGCCAACTAATACTATATTAACCGCATTAGTAACCTCGGCACTTAGCGGAATTGATGTACGAATTATGCTTCCTTACAACAGCGATTCAAAATGGTTGAAATGGTGTACCTTTTCTTTTATAGAAGAATTGCTGGCAGCCGGTGTAAAAATTTATTTATATCACGATGGTTTTTTGCATGGCAAGGTGATGATTAGTGACGATATCATCTCATCCGTAGGATCTGCCAATGTAGATGAGCGAAGCTTTACCTCTAATTTTGAAATTAATGCCATTGTGTATAACCGTGAAACAACTATTCAATTGAAGGAGAATTTTTACGATAACCTCAATTATTCTGAAGAATTAACGCTGGCAGATTTCAAAAACAGAAATGACCGAAATAAAATTATGGAATCTATTGCGCGTTTAACCAGCCCTATTCTTTAAGCAAGCATTCCTTTTTTTCTTCTATAACAAAAGTCACTATTAGTAATAGCATAAATCAATAATTCGCGCGGGTCAATTCAATAACTTTGAAGTATTAAATGAAGTGCAAAAATGATTGCCTTAGGGTATCATACACATAGAATTATTAAGCAAATTTTAATTATGAAAAATGTACTACTTATATTATGTGGATTATTTCTATTGGCATCCTGTTCTACTGTTCGATTCCAAACGCCACCACCACAAGAAGGTATCGAAATAAATAATATGCCATCAAAATTAATAGGTAACTATGTTAATGCGGACGGAGATACCTTGTACGTAACTAAAAATTCATTTATGTACGAAAATGATGAGGAAAAAATATTGGAGGATAGCAGAGTGGTATTGAAAAAATTTAAAGATTATTATGTGGTTTCTTGCAGAGAAATATTGCTTGGAAACAAAAGAACAAAATTGAAAGGGTGGGATGTTATTTTGGTCAAATTACTTGATGATGGTTCTTTAGTTTGCTATTCAATAAACACCAGTACCGACGAAAAAGAAAAGGCTGCAATTAATAAGTTAGAAGCCATATTGTCTTTTGAAAATATATACTATGATGATGATAATAAGGAGGAGGAGGAAGCATATTTTTTAATAAATCCTACCAAAGGAGAATTTAAAAAAATTTTAAGAAGCGATATTTTCACCGTTACCATAGTGTTTAAACCAATAGAATGAATTAAAAAACATAACCTGTTTGATTGATTTGCATTTTAACGGTGTAGAGAAGTTGCCATGCAATTTCTCTACAACAACAAGCCATTTCGAGATCAAATTAGATGCACAAAACTGACTGATATAAAACCATTCAAAATTATATAAAAGAAAATCCGAAAAATCAAGATAGAGATAAATTTTATCAGTAGAAACGTTGCAATATAAAGTCTCTACAATCAACATCACTTCACCGGTTGATAAATATCATTTTAACACCCCTCACATCAAACTACTTTTACCCCATAAAAGTTTAATTAGTATAAACATGAAATAATTAGTTATGATAGATTTTTTTACAAATATGGTGGACAAAGTACGTAACGATTTTACCTTTTGGGACATTGGATTACTAAAAACCTATGGTGCTATTCCAGGCTTAATATTGGGGGCTTTCTTCCCCGAGTTTGTGAAGCAAAACTTGTGGGTGTTTATTTTCATCTTCGGAGTACTATTTATACGCTATATTTATGTATTGTTTTTTAAAAAAACAGCAAAGCCAAGTATTTCAAATGCTTAATAAATTTAATAATAGCTATTGATATGGTAAATGATTTAAGTAATTAAATTGGCAAACAATTTTACAACAAAACACATTAAATTAATAATTAAATAAAACGCAATGAAACAAGTAGCTATTTGGATTGACAAAAAAAACGCAAAAATCGTATCTATTAAAGATGGAAAATTGCAGGTAAGTACCATTGCTTCTAAAGTTGAAAATTTTCATGTTAGGGGAGGAAGTGGTAGCGCATTAAAAGGCGGTCCGCAAGATGTAGTGCAAGACAGTAAATATTTAGAGCGGGAGAAACATCAATTAACCAATTTTTTCCAAACCATTGTTCCGCATATTTCTGATGCAGATGTTATGGTTATTTTAGGTCCAGCTCAAACGGGTAAAAAATTACAAACCCAATTATCAGAAAAATACCCTCTTTTAAATAAAAAAATCATCTCACTTGAAAAAGCCGATAGTATGACCGACAAAGAATTAATAGCATGGTTTAAGAATTATTATGTATTAAAAAATGACGAGTTCATCTAAATAAAAGTAGTTTACAATTTATTAATAATTTTTATTGAAGCGAAACTGTTTAGCTCGTTGAGGCCTTAAGTCCCGCTTTCCGCTCAAATGCTATTTTGCCTGCGCTGCAAAGCCATCGCAAAAATAGCATAACCGCTGCAATCGGGGCTATTTTAAAGGCTTCGGTTTTTAGTGGAAAAGAAAGACAACAACATCACTAAATAAATAAAATTGTAATAGATATATTAATAAATTTGCCTAGTAAAAGAAAACAAATACTACGGCCTATTTATAATTAGTAAATCATAATTATCCATACAAAACCCCCCATCTTTTAATTCCTCTTTTTTCTAACTTGCCCATTAATTTTAAAAAAAGTAAAGCGGTAATTATAGCATCACCACCTGCCGTATGACGGTTGTAAACAGGTACATCGTATTGCAAACAAAGCGCATCTAAACTATGGGGTTGGTTGTTATCAATATTTGATTTGTAAAAAGGAGATTGCACTCTTTTAGCCAATAGAGCCGTGTCTAAAATTTTATTGCGCAACTGCCCTCCTAAATGTTGTTGAAAGGCACGATTTAATACAGCAAAATCAAAGCCAATATGATGCCCCACAATAACACTGTTTTTTAAATAAACGAGTAAATCAATCAATATTTTTTCTGGTGATTGTGCATCAACATTATGTTTAGGTAAAATGCCATGAATTTTGATACCTGCTTTACCGCCTTCATAAATCTGTTTAACGTAATATTCAAAACGATCTTCAATATGTATTTTTTGATTTTTTACCGCAACCGCTCCAATAGATAAAATTTTATCTTTCTTTATATCTAAACCGGTGGTTTCGGTATCTAACACCACAAAACGAATATAACGAAGGGGTGTTTTTTTTAAATAAGCTTGTTCAAAAGATTGTTGGTAGGCTTGCCAATATGCCGTGTCAGGTAGTGGCGGTATTAGCTTTTCAAACCTAAATAAATTTTTTAACCAGCTCATTTTTAAATTATTAGTTTAACCAAAATAAGCCGTCCTAAACCGGATTTTTAAAATATCTTGTAATTCTTCAACCGGGCGAAAGCTGTTACGCAAATTTAACCGCTGCATTTTAGTTAAATTTTCTGGATTGAAAAACCTACCACTATTTTTATTTTTTAAACCCTGCAAAGCCCGATAGCGCATTAAAATTTCGTAAGCATCTGCCGCTTGCTCGTAAAGCTCTTTGTTATTAGGTTCTACTTCTGCAAGTTTTTCAAACCGCTCAAAGGTATTGTTAATATTTTTTAAATTGTTGTTTAAACTTAGTATTCTGGCAGCATCGGCAAGTGGCATCATCGCTCTGCTTTTAATATCAAAATCATCTTTATGTTCCCCATTTTTTTCAACAACAAACTTTCTAAAAAAAGTAAGCGGTGGCGGGTTACTTAGCGAATTTTTAGCCATTAAGCTCATAAAAACAGAATCTTTATCAATTAAACTAAAAATATAATTGGTTAAGGTTTCGGTTAAACTATAGGTTCCAAACAAAGGGCGGTAATCAAAAAATATATTGCAATGCATAATGTTTTGATTGGTTGGCTGCGTTATCCATTGGTTAAATTGGTTTTTCCATTCGCTAAGCGATAGGCACCATTTGGGGTTGCTTGCCATCATATCTCCAGGGCAATATTCAAAACCACAAATATTTAACTGCGCCGTAATTTTTTTTGAAAGTTTTATAAAGTAAAGGCGTGTTTCTTCAAGAACAGCCATTGGTACATCTTCAAAAATTAAAGCATTATCTTGATCGGTACGCAGCAACTGTTCGCCTCTGCCTTCGCTGCCCAAACCCATCCAACACCATTTTACATCCGGTATTTTTTCGTTTTCTTGTTCTGTTTCTTTTAAACAAAATTGAATAATACGAACAATGAGGGCATCATTAATTTCGCTCATCACATTGGCAATAAAAGCTATCGCCACTTCTTGTTGTAAATATTGTTCTAATAAAGTCTCCGCCTTTTCCCTAATGTTGCGCAACTGTTCGCAGCTATTGCTGCGCTGTATTTCTTTTATAAAGATAGCCGGGTTGTTGCCTTGCATCACCAATAAATCGTGCTGAGAAATAATGCCCACTACTTTTGACAGATTGCTACCATCTTTAGTAATGCATAAATGATGAATACGATTTTTCATCATGATAATTTGGATGTCGGCAATTGTTTGTTCGGGTTCAATTGTAACTACAGGATGGTTCATAATTTTAGAAACAGAAGCCATTAAATCAATATCGCCTGTTACTACATAATTTCTCAAATCTCGATCGGTTAAAATACCTGTTGGATGCAAGTTGTCGTTCACTATTAAAATTGAACCTACTTTATGTTTACGCATAATAATGGCTGCTTGTTGAATAGTGGCATCTTTATTACAAGTAACCGCTGTTTTACTATGCTTTATTGATTGAATTTCGAAAAGAGAAGAAGCTTGATTTTTTTTAATATCATTGTTTAAAAACAAACGACCTTTATATAGTTTTGAATATTTGCTGCCAATATCAACGGCAAAATTTTGCGCCAGGTAATAGGCCATTTTCGGATTGTGTTCAATTAAATTTTCGAGCTTATCTGTTCTAATGGCATATACCAAGGTTTCTTCAATAGCTTTTGCCGACAGCACATAGGCTTGTTTTGCCACTAAGGGGCGAATGCCAAATATATCGCCTTCATCACATTCCTCCACTAAAATATTTTCTGCTTCCCGCAAAAGCTGAATGGCTCCTTCTCGAACCATATAAATATATTTCTGAGGTATTTCCCCTTCTTTAAAAACGTATTCGTTAGGCTGTAAAAATTGTATAATTACATTTTCTGAAATCAATACAACATCTTCATTATCTAATAAAGAAAAAGGTGGATGTTTAATTAGAAAATTAAATATCCGGTCTGGTATTATATTTTCCATAAATACTTGGTTTGGTATCTAATGCAATTTAATAATAGATTTGGTTTTTTTTATTTCTTAAGCAATTGTAACAGTATTTAGTTACCATAATTGCTTTATACAAAATAGTGAGAAAAGGTAAAATGAGCGGGCAATACGCAATTTGCAACAAAATGGGTTTAGATTTTATTTATTTTGTGTTACCCAAAATAAGTGATTTTTAAAAACTAATAAGTGCATCAAAATGTAGTATTATAACGTCAGTCAATTTAGATCAGAATGGTAAAATTTTAGATGAACCCCATGGTTTTGATCGTAAAATACCGTAATTATATCCAATAAATATTTCAAATAATATAAATTAAAAATATGAAGCTAATGATCTTCTAAAAGAAAATTTATTTCAATTTTATGAAAATGCTGAAATTGATAAAATGTTTAAAGCACTAAAATCAATTAACATTAGTATGAAAAATGTAACAGTTTTAATTTTTCGGTATTCAACAATAAAAAAATAAAAATTAAAGGGTAAGATGACAAATGAAGAATACGGGGTTGAAGAAAATAAAATTATAAGATCTTTAAAACAACTCATTAATGAAATTTAGCACCATAATTTTTAGATAGATTTAGTCTTTTTAGTATTGCTATAATCTTTGATGGTTTGCAGTTTAAAAATTAAACCCAAACTTCAAACCACCTCTCGGCACTACACCTGTATATTCTCTATCTAAAACTCCATAAGTGTAAGGGTATTGATTATCTGTTAATGGAGTAAAGGAGTCAACTACATCAGAATATTTAATGCCGCCACCAAAGTAAAAATCTAATACTAACCTAGGAATAATATCTATTTGTATACCCAGTAATACGCCGCCTTCAATAGAGTTAATTTCTTTTTTAAAGATGTCTGTAATGTAGTTAAAGTTATTGTCTGGATAGCTGGCCCAGTATGCTTCGTTGGCAATTAAATATTGAGCATAGCCACCACCATAAAATGCCAGGTTAGAGAATATCCAAGTTTTGTGTGTTTCTTTATGAAGGTGTGTAAAATAAAAACGATATTGAATATTGCCTTTAAAGCCAATTAATGATTCGGGCGTATTTTGTTTTAGTAATATTGCTGGGCTTACCACAAGGCTGTATTTTTTTTCTTTAAAAAAACGTTCATAATTTATTTGAAAGGTTGAATTGGCAAACTGAACCGGACTAATTTTAAACACATTTTTAAACTGTGTATTTTGACCACTAACTTTAATTGAACAGATGCACGTTAAACATAAGCAAGCTATAATTGTTATACTCTTTTTTATAATCATTGTAAAATTGTTTAGATGCTTTAAAAGTAAGCTGCTATAAATGTTTTGATAATGATGAGCATCATTCTTTGCAATGATTTTTGAGTGCATGGAGATTACTACTGTAAAAATGGACATTTTGAAACGCATTATAAATGTTTGTGTTTAGGCATCCTGATTATAAACCGCAATGCAGCGGCGTTGCATTGCAAAGTCTCTACGCGGAGTTTATTTATATCTCAACAATCGTAAAGCATTTAATACCACCACTACTGTAGAACCTTCGTGACCAACTACGGCCAGGCCAATAGCTACGGTGCCCATTATGGTTAAGGGAACTAGAATGGCAACCATACCTAAACTAATTACTAAGTTCTGTTTTATAATGCGATTGGCTTTTCTACTTAAACCTATAGCAAAGGGCAGGTTATCTAACTTATCTGCCAATAAAGCAATGTCGGCGGTTTCTAATGCTACGTCGGAACCGGCACTACCCATAGCAATACCAACGGTACTTTTTGCCATCGCTGGCGCATCATTTACACCGTCTCCAACCATTGCAACATTTCCTGTTTCCTGTCTTAATTTTTCAATAGCATTTACTTTATCTTCTGGCAGTAAATTGCCCATTGGGTCGGTAATACCAATTGTTTTGGCTATGGCATTGGCTACATTTTGATTATCGCCCGTAAGCATAACCATTCGTTTAATACCCATCTCTTTTAAAGCATATAGCATAGCAGTAGCCTCGGTACGGGCAATGTCCATTACAGATATGATGCCTAGATAAGTGTTGTTTTGATGAACGATCATAGCCGTATGACCGGTGGTTTCTAAGGCTAACATTTTTCGGTCTATCTCATTTGGAACACTTTCTCCGGTCAACTCTTCAAAAAGCCGTCTATTACCAATATGAACAATACTATCTTTCCAGTTTGCCTGAACACCTCTTGCCGTAAGTGCTTTTAAATTTTCTGCCGCTGTAAGGTTGTGGTCACCTAATTCATTTTTGCCTCCTTCAACAACAGCGTTTGCTATAGGGTGGTCACTTAATGCTTCAACTGCTACGGCAATTTTTAATAGGTGTTCCTTTTTAGTATCTCCAAAAGGAATTGCATTGGTAAGCGTTGGTCTGCCTTCGGTAAGCGTGCCTGTTTTATCAAAAGCAATGGCATTTAATTTGCCTAAGTTTTCGAGTGGCAGGCCACCTTTTATTAATACGCCTTGTTGGGCAGCCCGAGCAATACCTGCCAGTACTGCGCTTGGTGTTGAGATGGCTAAAGCACAGGGAGAAGCTGCAATTAAAACCGACATAGCTCTGTAAAAACTTTGTTCAAAAGTTTCGTTAATAAATAAAAAAGCAAGCATTAGCAACAGAACCGATACGATAACAAGTGGTACGTAATACTTTTCAAATTTATCTGTCAAATGTTGTGTGGGTGATTTTTGAGCTTCGGCTTCTTTTACTAAAGTAATAAGCCGCGAAAGCGTGCTGTCTTTAGCTTCTTTCAAAACTTTTATTTCTAAAACGCCGCTGCCATTAATTGTACCTGCAAACACTTTATGTGCTGCCAGCAAATTATTTAAATCGGTTTCATTTTGCCAGTCTGCGTTCGCTTGTTTGTCTACAGGTACACTTTCACCTGTTATAGGTGCTTGGTTAACGGCACTTGTACCTTTACAAACAACTCCATCTGCTGCAATTTTCGAATTTGGTTTTACAATTATAATATCCCCAATTTGTAGCTTTTCTATAAGTATCTCTACAGCCTTGCCATTACGTTTTACCAATGCCACTAGCGGTGTTAAATCTGAAAGTGCATCAATTGATTTTCTGGCTCTTTGCATGGCGTAATGCTCTAAAGCACTTCCTAAACTAAATAAAAAAAGCAGGAGGGCACTCTCTCCCCATTTTCCTAAGGCGGCTGCTCCTACTGCTGCAAAAAGCATTATAAAATCTATTTCAAATTTACCTTTCAGTACAGCCTTACCGGCAGTAAAAAATGTAAAGAAGCCTCCAAGGGCAGTTGCAATAATAAAAGATAGAAATGACGCATGGAGCAAGTTGCTTGGCGAAAATGATAAGATTAAGCCCAAAACCCAAAAAACGCCACTGCATATTGCAAAATAAAGCTCGGTATTTTCACCTAAAAAATGAAGCGAATTTGTGTTGTGTTGATGGTTTGCGTTCATTTGCTCTGTGCCTAATATGAAAGTATAAATTATTAAAAAATATTTGCAAATAAATATAAGAAGGCTTTGGTATTTTATGACGTTGGTCAACGCCAACGTTGATATGAGTCATCAATAATTATCATACAGGCCCCTAACAAACATCATTAAACTCTTTTTTATTTCGCTTTACATTTGTATCAAAAGATATAGTGATGAAATATTTTGTAATTAACATTGTACTATTTACCTTAATAAATAGTGGTTTAGCCAATAGCATTTTAAACGATGAAGAATGCTATCCTATAGCCATTCAACAAATGTTAAATGGCAACTACGAAAAGGCCATAGAAAGTTTTGAAATGGTTTTGGCAGCCAACCCTACACATTGCGAGGCTTTAAGTTATACCACCGAATGTTATTTGGGCTTGTTGTTGTTGGCAGAATGTAAAGAAGATGCTTTAAAACTTGCTAATAAGGTAATTGAGTATGCAGATAGAAGTGAAGGAGATTTTATTGAAGATGGTAAGCCTGTTTATTACAGCATTCTGGCCAAAAACCAAGCAGCATTATGGGGTTATTTTTATGATGATTTTTGTAATGCTGAATACCAGATATTTAAACATTTTGAATTATATGGAAATGATATTTTAGGCTGGTATACCTTGGGTGACTATTACCTTACTTGCAGTTATTTTCCTGAACGCCAAGCTTTAAAAACCTACAATAATGAAGTAATAACCAATGAAAATTTATTTGAAGTTTCGTTAGACTGCCTAATTGAAGATGCCCGTGATGCATTTACAAAGTGTACAGAGTATAACAAAAGCAATGTATTAGGCAATTATGGTTTAATGGAAATTGCTTTGTATAACAAAAACATGGAGGAGCTTAGAAAACAATATGCATCTATTTCTCATAAAAATTATGCACCACCATTAGAGGCAACGCTCCAATATTTTGCACTTGCTTTATATGATGATTGTTTAATTGATGACTTTTACGATCATTTAGATATTTATTATGAAGAAATTGAAATTAATGACAAGCTAATTGGATCATATTTTAAAAATTAACCTCTTAAATATGAAAACCCAACACCACTAACCTTTTATTAATATTTAATACCGTGCTATGGTACAAAATAGATTTGTTAACCTATCAAAACTTAACTATGACTCTTATTTAAAAAACGTTGACAACTTTGTATTTGATAACGTAAAAATTTTTTTTGATGAAAACTCGAAAAACAGTTCAATTAAAAACATTGTATTTGCAACCGATTTATCTGATAATAGTTTTGCAACCTACTTAAAACTCTTACAAATATGTAAAGCAAACAATTGCATTATTAATTTTTTATACATAAACCCAACTTCACAAAAAAGATTTTTTACAGCAACTTTTAAGGCTGAGCTAAAGAGGTTTACCAGTATTTGCCCTAATAAAAACTGCGGTATTATTTGGGAAACCACCGTCAAAAATATTACCATAGGCTTAAAAGAGGTGGTAGATCAATTTGGTGGTGAGCTAATTGTGACTTCTTCTAAATATGATAGTTCAATTGACTTTAACCAACGTTATTTAAGCAACTATATAATTTGTAAGAAAAAGCTATAAGATTAATTTTTTATAAGATGACTTTATAAAATAAACAATAAAAAAAATAAAATGCTATTATATCGAACAATGGTTTCATTTTTAAAAGATAAGAATTATCGAGATCTTTTAATCACCACAAATATAATTATTGCATTTGGCAGTAGTGTTTATCATTATTTAGAAGGATGGAGCTGGATAGACTCCGTATATTTTTCTATTATAACCTTAACCACAATTGGTTATGGAGATTTTTCGCCTCAAACCGATGAAGGTAAAGTGTTTACAATGTTTTACATTATAATAGGCGTGGGTATAATATTAAGTTTTGTAAATACTGTTTACAATCACTACAATTCAACTAGATTAGAAAAAAACGGCAAATCAAAAAAATAATAATACTATATAAAAATTAAGTTTTATCTTGTTTAAAAAAAAATATTATCACCTTATCAATAATGGGTTATATTCAACCTTTTTTTAGAAAAAATTATCAATTTAAGGTTAAAATCAATTTAAATTTTTAAGTTTTTTTAACTGACAAACGCCTCAAGAATAGAGGTCAATTGCGCCTTCGTTTTCAGCCCTGCTTCCTGCCAAACTTTTTTACCTTTAACAAAAAGCGACAGGTTGGGTACCCCACCAACATTGAAACGTTGAGCAATTGCTTGGTTTTTATCAACATCTATTTTGATAATGCGTATTTTATCCGACATTACTTTAGCTAAATCTCTAATAACCTCATTTTGCGATTTACAAGGCCCACACCAGGTTGCATGAAAATCAATTAAAACGGGTTTATCGCCATTAATCAGTTTATTAAAATTTCCTTTCATAATTTATTTTCTTAAAGCTTTTAATTGCTTAAACAAATCTACTTCGTCTTCTGTAAGATTTTTAGGAAATTGTACTTTTATAGTAACCAATAAATTGCCAAAAGCATTTGCTTCCTTTGGTTTAGGCATACCCTTTCCTTTTATGCGCAGTACTTTGTTGTTTTCTGTCTCTTTAGGAATGCTAATTTTCAACTTGCCTGTTAAAGTGGGAACGTCTACTTTTCCTCCTAAAATAGCGGTGTACAAATCTACAGCTAAGTTTACTTTTAAATCATTGCCTTTAGGTTTAAAGGTAAGGTGGGGTTTCATCTTTAAAATTAAATACAAATCGCCCGGCTCACCTTGTTTACCTATCCCTTCACCTTTTCCTTTTAATTTAAGTTTTTGCCCATCAAAAGCGCCCGGCTTTATTTGTATTCTCAAATTTTTACCGTTTAACGAAAAGGTTTTTTTTGCGCCCGTGTAGGCTTCTGATAAAGTAATAGGTAATTCAGCTTCAATATCCCTTCCTTTAAAACTTTGTTGACGCCTTTGTGGCCCAGCGGTAAACGGCTCTCTCTGGCTTTTATGCCTGCCGAAGAAAATGTCAAAAAAATCTGAGAAATCACGTGTGCCGCCACTATATTGATAACTACCCTGTTCACCTCCTCCGCCATTGGCATACCGCTGCCAATTATCTGACTGTTCGTAAGCTTTCCAGTTTTCTCCCAAGGTGTCGTATTTTTTTCGTTTTTCCAAATCACTCAACACTTCATTGGCCTCATTAGCTTCCTTAAATTTTTCTTCGGAGGCTTTATCTCCTTCATTTTTATCTGGATGATACTGAGCAGCCTTCTTCCTAAAAGCCTTTTTCACTTCTTTTTGTGTAGCGGTTTTATCAATCCCTAAAATTTTATAATAATCTTTATAATCCATCTAAAACATTATGTTACTATAATACATTAAAATTTATTAAAAAGTTCGGTCTTAAAAAAATCGCTTGCGGAAAATTGACTTGATACTGCATTTCATATTCTCCAATAAATCTTCAACTTTAGAAACCGGTATTTTTTTAATTTCAGCTATTTGTATGGCTGTTAATGCATGATTTGAGTTTAACTCAAAAATACTATATTCAAGTAAAGAAAACTGCCCAGCAAACATTTTAATATTTCTATTTATTTGATCTTTCTCCATGTGTTCACTAATAGTTTTCATCAAATCGTCGTCAATATTTTCTATAAAAACATCTTTTAAAGTATAATCATTTTTTGGTAAAAAAATATCATCCGCTTCCTCTTCCATCACTAAATCACCATCAGCATCTATAAAATAATTTTCCTCCATTTCATCCCATTCGGCTTTGGTATAATCATCAATATTTTTAAAAAAGACATTATTAAAATCTTCCTCTATCAAAGTATCTTCCAATAAAATGTCTGCTTGTTTAATTAGCCACGCATACAAATTTTCACTATTTTCTACACCTTGTATATTATCAAATGCATTTATGTATAATGTATCAATAAAATCATTTACTTTGTATTTGCCTTTTGGAATTTGCTTGTTTCTAACTAATTTAAAAAATATTTTTTTGATATATTTCCTAACCCCAGGCATAATTTGTTTCATCAAATCATAAAAATTTTTACGGTCATTTACTTTTTTATAGTTCACCAATTTTTTGTGCACTTCAATTGTAAAGGTACTCCGTTGCTTTAACTCATTATTTGTGTTCATATTTATCATTTAAAATTTTGTTGAACAATATTATTATGTCTTTCAATAATTTCTAATTTTGATGCTGCTAAATTAAAGCCAATAACATAAATTATTTCTGATATACATCATTACGAAACTTGACTTATATCATAGCCACGAAGATAAAACTGCATCAGTTTTGTATAAAAATAACATAATGAAAGTATTAGTATTTAGCGTACATCAATTTGAAAAGCAATATTATAATTTAGAAATTATAAATGATTTACAACTAACCTTTACCGAACAAAAATTAGACGAAACAACTGTGAACACGGCAAAGGGTTATGATGCCATTTCAGTTTTTACCTGTGACAATCTTAATGCCGCAGTGCTCAACAAGCTAGCTAAAATTAATATTAAATACATCTCCACAAGATCTGCTGGTTACAACCATATTGATTTGGAGAAAGCCACAGAACTGAATATTAAGGTAGCTTATGTACCCGAATATTCTCCATATTCAGTAGCCGAACATGCGGTTGCTTTAATGCTCGCCCTTAACCGAAAAATTGTAAAAGCCAATCAAAAAGTTAAAGGGCACGATTTTTCGATTGACAATTTAATTGGTTATGATATGTTTGGGAAGAAGGTAGGTTTGCTGGGTTTGGGGAGAATTGGTGGCATCCTTGCCAAAATTTTAAACGGTTTTGGCTGTACCATTTTTGGTTATGATTTAGATCACGATGCCAACATGGCTTTGCATTTAAATGTATCTTACCAAAACCTGGATTTTATAGTAAAAAACTGCGACATTATATCTTTGCAATTGCCTTTAAATGAGCAAACACATCACATTATAGGTGAAGCTGAAATTGACCAAATGAAAGATGGCGTAATGATAATTAATACGGGCAGGGGAGCTTTGTTAGATACTACTGCTATTATTAAAGGTTTAAAATTAGGTAAAATAGGCCACCTCGGTTTGGACGTTTATGAACACGAAGCTAACCTATTCCACCACAATCATTCAGAAGATATTTTGTTAGATGATCAAATGGCGCGCTTAATGACTTTTAATAATGTTTTAATCACAAGTCATCAAGGTTTTTTAACCCACGAAGCTTTACAAAATATTGCTGATGGAACTGTAAAAAACTTAGTGGCTTTTAGTAAAGGACTTGTACCAGCTAACAGTTTGTGTTAATATGAAGCATTTAACGCTGCCAAAATTTTAGCGTCTCGGTTGTAAATATCTTTAAAAAAAAACAATTTACCATTACTTTCATAACAGGTCCAATACATAAGCATAACTGTTAATGGTTGGCTTAAATATATTTTATGTGTTTGCTTTGTTAATAATAAACTATCCATTGTTGCTCTGTTATAGCCTTCCTTTTCAAGTAATAGTTCAGCTAAATCGAGGGCGTGTTCAACTCTTACACAACCGTGGCTAAATGTTCTTTTGGTTTCTTCAAAAAATTTTTTAGCTGGTGTATCATGCAAATAAACGGCATGCTCATTTGGAAATATAAATTTAACTAAGCCCAGAGGATTTTTTAACCCAGCTTCTTGTGTGATTACAAAAGGAAAATTATTTTCAGTATAATCATTAAAATCAATTTGACAATAATCAACTATGCTGTCTTTAATAGATAAATACATTTCATTTCTGTCTAAATAGGTGATATCATTTTGTATGATGGGCAATATTTCTTTTGTGCTGATAGAAAAAGGAACCACCCAAGTTGGGTTTAAAACAAGGTATTTTATGGCTGATTCAAATACGGGCGTTTGTTGATGCAACTGCCCAACCACTACTTTGGTATTATAAAAAAGCTTTTGATCTTTTAAATAATATAAATTAAAATCTGCAATGTTTACGACCATTACATCTTCATAAGGTTCATTTTTTAACCATCTGCAACGCTCCATATTTACACGCACAATATCCATCTTTTGATCAACACTTGTATTCAGCATTTCAAAAGTATTTTCACCAACAATACCATCTGCTTTAAGTCCATTTTGTGTTTGAAATTCTTTTACATAAAATTGTAAGTTTTTATCAAATGTATTTAGGTAAGCGATGTCTGTGTTATTTAAAGGGATGCCTAAATACCGTTTCAATTCGCCCACCATTGGCGAAGCATCGCCTAACTTTAAAGGCTGGTCACTATATAAAACAGGGTTAAACTCTATCCTTCTATTTTTAATTGAATCAAGTTTTATAAACCATTTTCGCAGATTATTATAGAGCGGTAAATCTGATCTGATTTTACGCACTTCTTCTTTTAATGTTTGTGTATTTAAACGGTACATTAATCTAAATTCAATGCTGTTGGGTAAGGGGCGTTGAGTGTAATTCCAGGAGGGAGACAATGCCCTCGGTTGCAACTTGCCTTGTAACATATGCAAGGCAAAAGAAAGCGCAGCATTCGTCATAATGATATCTGCTTTAGCTTTGTTTTTATCGCTTTGCCTGTAAAATTCGGAGTGGTTATATTGTTTAATAAAATCAATATGATAGTCGTTCGGATTAAGTCCTTCATAGTAAGCTTCCTCTAAAACATCTATTAAGTCAGCTCTGTTTTTGGGCTCATTCCAAAGTGGTTGATAGTCGTTTTCTTTATATAATTTAATTATAGTTGAGTTTCTAACAATTTTCTGTTTCTTTAGTTTAATCGTATTATTTTCTTCTAATTGATTGATGCTTTTAAAAATATATTCGGCAACTCCATTTTTATTTTCAACATTAAGAGGTTGATAGGAAAAAAAAATTTTTACCACCAAAAAACAGACGTATAACAGAGTCATTATTTTAGAATGGAAGAGTTTTTAAAATAGGCTTGCTGTGGCGCATAAATAAATAACAAGGTACCCTCTTTAATCAATTTGATAATGTTTTTATAGTTTGCAGCAGGCAAAGCAGGGCAACCAAAACTTCTACCCAAACGCTCATATTTTTTAATGAAATCGGCTTCGGCATAATCTGCCGCATGAATTACAATAGCTCTTTGCCTTGCCTTGTCGTTTATGCCTTTTTCCAACCCATCTAACCTTAAAGATAAACCGTGTTTACCGTAATATGTTTCGGCAGTTAGGTAAAACCCCAAACTACTTTTATAACTATTTACAGTATTCGAAAAATGTTGAGCCATTAAGCCACCGGTATTTTTTCCGTGCGCCACATAATCTTGATGAATTATTTGTTTATCATTGAGGTCAATTAAATAATATCTTTTTTGGGAGGAGGCTTGGCTAAAATCAATCACCGAAATAATACTGCTGTTAAATTTTAAAGAATCTTGCAAATGTTCAAGCCCTTTTAAAGCCATGTTAAAAGCATTAAAACTTAAGGTCTTGTTATTGATTTCACTGTAAATAACTTCAACATCATACCTTTTTTTGACTTTTGTATAGTCAGATGCATTGGTTAAAAACCCACCTCCAAAAAAGAGTAGTATTGTTAAGAGTTTTATATTTAAAATAAGGTTCATCTCGTAAGTAAGTAATAAAGTAATTTTATTCAAAAAAAATCAGGCTGCTTCACCAATTTAAATCCTTCAAATTTAACGATTTTTATGTAAACTTGCTTAATTAAAGATGGCTATAAAAATTCGAAACAATTAATAAAAGCTAAAATATTACAACTGCTTAAAATCTGTAGTTTTAATGTTGATGGAGAACAATTGTTAGAAATAAAAACAATATTGTCGAATTATTTTGCAAATTATATAACAATTTAAAGATACTTGTTATGAAATTACCAATTCAACCCCTTCAACCCCTCCAAATCCAAAATATCAATATAGCCGGGTTCAATTTTAATGAAGCCAGTTTCTTTAATATCGCATAAAGCTCTAATAGCTGATTCTTTTGCGGTGCCCACCATAGCGGCTAAATCTTCTCTCAATACAGTAACTTTTAAATCTTGTTTTGTCTTGGCCTCATTTTTTTTAGTGGCGAGTTCTACTAAACTGTCTGCCACCCTTTTCCGCACCGAGTTGTAAGCCATATTCATCAGCTTGTGTTCTTTTTCTTTTAACTCATTGCTCAACATTTTGATGAACTTTTGCGAAACGTTAGCATCTTTATAAATCAAATTTAAAAAATCATCTTTTGGTATGATGCAAATTTCGCAATCTTCTAAAGCAACTGCATTTTTATGGTAAGCCTCCTCTTGTATTAAAGCTGTATAGCCCATAAATTCGTTAGGCTTTACAATTTGGGTAATCAGTTCTTTACCATCTATATTTTCTTCTACCAATTTTACACTGCCATACAATACATAAAATAAATGAAAGGGGCGTTTACCTGCTCTAAAAATATATTCCTTTTTTTGAAAGGTTTTTATTTCCCGGTCTGTTGCCAAACCCTCTAATGCTATTTGAGCTTTGGCATCACTAAAAAAATTGCTTAAGCCTTCTAAATTTTGAGGGTATTGTTTGCTAACAATTTCCCTGAGTTTAATGCGGGTTTCAATTATGTTTAATAATTCATCGGCTTGAAAAGGTTTGGTTAAATAATCGGCTGCTCCTAAGTTCATCCCTTTTCTAAAATCAGTCTTTTCAGCTTTTGCAGTTAAAAACAAAAATGGAATGTTTGACAAATGAGGCTTTTTGTTGATGATGTGCAGCACACCATAACCATCTAATTCTGGCATCATTATATCGCACAAAATTAAATCGGGCATCGTTTCTTCAATTACCTTAACTCCTATTTTCCCATTTTCGGCGGTAGCTACTTCGTAACCATCTAGCTCTAAAATCTCTGCCAAATTTTCTCGTACATTCGCATTATCTTCTACTACTACAATCTTTTTTGTCATAATTTACATGTTTAAGTGTTTCGGAAAAACAATGGTAAAAGTGGTGCCCTTTTGCTCATCACTAACATAAGTAATTGAGCCGCCCAATATTTCTATATATTTTTTTACAATATTTAAACCCAAACCGGTACCTTGTATATTAATGGTGTTTTGTGCTCTAAAAAACCGATCGAATAAAAATTTTTGCTCTTTCTCCGGTATGCCAATGCCATTATCTTTAATGCTCAAAGTAACCATTTCTTTATTGTGTTCAATCGTTATTTTTATCGCTCCTTTTTCAGAATATTTGCAAGCATTAGATAGTAGGTTAATTAATATGTTGCGTAACAAATTAATGTCAGTAAATAAGTAACACGAACTATCTTTAAACGCCAGTATAAAATGCTGATCTTTCTTTTTAATTTCTTTAAACTCCTCTAACAGATCATTTAATAGTTCAACTAAATCAAAGGCTTCAGGTTTTTTAATGGTTTTACCTTCTTCTAATTTACCAATAGATAAAAAGTCGTTTAATATACCAGTCAAATTTTTTACAGATGATTGTATTTTTTTGGTATGTCTATCTTGCTTATCCGTTACGCCATATTTTTCTATAATATTAGCAGATGACAATATAGTACTCAAAGGTGTTCTAAACTCGTGTGATGCCATTGATACAAACCTTGATTTTAGTTCGCCCAATTCTTTCTCTTTATCCAAAGCCAGTTCTAAATCCTGTTTTGTGTCTTCTAAATCATTTTGTATTGCTAATAATTGATTAACGGTTTCCGATAGCTTTTCAGTTCGTTCTTCAACCAAACGCTCTAAGTTGGCATTTATGTTTTTAAGCTCTTTTGCTGCCTCTTTTACATCAGTCATATCGTGTACCACACCGGCAAAAAAACGTCCTTCATCTACAAATGCCTCACTAATACTTAACTGAAAAGGAAATTGAGTGCCATCTTTACGTTTGCCTTCTACCTCACGACCTATACCAATTATTTTTTTAATGCCTGTAGTAATATAATTATTAATGTAGGTATCATGTTTTGGGTGATGCGGCATACCCATTAACATATGCACATTATTGCCAATAAGCTCCACTTCGGTATAACCAAACAATTTACATGCAGCAGGGTTTACCATTTTAATAATGCCTCGCTCGTTAATTATTATTATACCATCTATTGCAGATTTAAAAACTGCAGATAATAGGCTACCGGATTTAGTCAATTCAATCATCTCTTATTTGCATCAAATATAGCAAATTTAAGGTAGTGACAAAAGTCATCATATTGGGCAAACAAAAATCATCTCACCTAAAAACAAAGCATGGCAAATTTGCATTATGTTAAATTGTACATTTATTGGTGTTAAAACAAATGGATATAAACGATTAGTTGATAGTGTAAGAGACATAAGCGACAAGCATGCCGTAAAAGCAAAATTAGATCATATAAACAATATAGACGATATATTGCAAACCCGCGTAAAATCAATACCTTCTATACGTATTATGCCTGGAAACACTTTGTTAGTCAATCCAAATTATAAAGAAATTGAGACAGTGATTTTGAACATTTTATAAAATATAATTTATATAAATATGAAAAAAATATTAGTTCCAACAGATTTTAGCAAACTATCTAAAGTAACATTTAATACCGCAAAAGTAATAGCTGAAAAAACTGATGCAGAAATTCATTTGTTACACGGTTCTTTTTTGTTAGATAAAATTCAAAAATCAATAGCGAAAGAAAAGCAAATAAATGAAGAGAGAAGCCATATTGCAAAGCTTGAAAAATTAAGCCGAAATGCCAATAAAGAAAATTTAAAAACAGAAACACATTATTGTAATACTCATTTTTTAAGCAAAATTGTTTCATTTAGTGAAAATGAATTTGACTTAATTGTAATGGGTACTGATGACTTTAAAAACCAAGATGAATATTTAAAAGATTCAAATGCACTTAAAGTAGTACGTTTAACACAATGTCCTGTTTTGGTAATTAAAAGCGAAGCTTATAGGTGGAAAAATGACGAAATAATTTTTGCTTCTGACTTTAACAAAGAAATTTTCCCCGTTTTTGAAGAATTAGTTGATTTTGCAAAACTGTTGAATATGAAAATTAACTTGGTTAGGATAGGCTTGGAAGATAAATCGTACAAAAAAATTGAAGATATAATTGAACCTTTTGCCGCAATTTGCCCAGAGGAAAATTTTGGCATTGTTTGGGAACACAATGACAGCACTATAGCGGCAGGCCTAAAATACGTTTGCAAAAAATTTAACTATTGCCCAATAGCTATTGGTAGCCATCACCGCGAGTATGATAACTTATTTTACGATGATGCGGTAAGCGAAACAATTGTTTTTGAAGCTGAAGTGCCTGTGTTGACTTTTCCCATATTTTCGGAGTTGTTGGTTTGATTGATTTGTAGTAGAAATTGAAAATCATTTTGTTTAAAATTCAGAATCTCTTATAAAAATATCCATTTAATTGAGGAGGCCAAAATTAGGAAATAAGTAGAAATTAGAGATTAAAAGAATAATAAAAGAAACTTTAGTTGATTAGAGAAGTTTTTTTATAATTTTGACATCAAATCCTAACAACACAATGTTGGGCTACAAATGAAGATTATTATTCAACAAGCCACAATTGTTGATGCGAATGCAAAGCATCATTTAAAAAAAAGAGATATTTTAATTGAGGGAGGCATTATTCAGAAAATTGCTGCCAATATTTCTATTTCTAAAAGTACTAAAGTAATATCAGCCAAAAGTATAAAAATTTCGCCTGGCTGGGTAGAAACTGCTGCCGACTTTTGTGATCCTGGTTGTGAGCATAAAGAAGATTTAACAAGCGGGCCAAACGCAGCTGCAGCTGGAGGTTTTACACACGTAATGGTTTTGCCAACTACTACTACTGTTTTGCAAAATAAAGGAGCTATTGAATATGTGTTAAACAAAACGCAACAACATATTGTTACTGTTTTACCTGCTGGCGCATTAACCGAAAATTTAAACAGCAATAAACCCACCGAAATTTACGACATGCACCATGCCGGTGCGGTAGCTTTTACTAATGGAGCTGAGCATACAGTTAATACCGAAAATTTAATTAGAAGCCTTAATTATGTAAAACCTTTTAATGGAGTTGTTTTTGTTAGCCCAACTGGTGCAAACAATATTTATGCTGAGGGCTTAAATGAAGGTATTGCCAGTTTAATGCTGGGTTTAAAAGGGCAACCAGCAATTATTGAAGAAATAAACATTATAAAATATTTAAAAGCTTTGCAATACAGTAATTCTAAGTTGCACTTAATGCAGCTATCTAGCAAAGCAGCATTAGCGCATCTTAAAAAAGCAAAAAAAAGTGAACTAAATATTACGGCTGCGGTATCTCCATACCATTTAATTTTCACCGAAGAAAAATTGCAAGGCTTTGATACCGATTTTAAATTAACGCCTCCTTTAAGAACACAAAACGATTGTAAAGTATTAATAAAGGCACTAAAAGATGGAACTATTGATATGATAAGTTGCCTGCATCAGCCACAAGATGAAGATTTGAAAAAAGTAGAATTTGAAAATGCTGCTTGCGGTATAAATGGTTTACAAACAGTTTATTCTTTATTAAAAACTTATTTAAACAATAACTTAACAGATGAATTATTGGTAGAGAAATTAGCCACCCAACCACGTAAATTGCTTAACTTACCTAATGCTGTAATTGAAGAAGGTAACAAAGCATCAATAACAATGTTTAATAATGAAGATTGGACCTTTACAAAGGCCAACAATAAATCAAAATCGAGCAACTCTCCTTTTATAGGCAAAACATTAAAAGGCAAGGTTATTGGTATAATTAACAACAATCAATTATATTTAAACTAAAAATTAGCAATAATGAACAATGTTTCTCCTGTACAAACTAGTTTACGCTATGGGTTAATACTTGGCTTTGCATCAATATTAATTACTTTAGTGCTGTATTTTACTGGCTTTTTAACCAATCCAAGTATCGCTATGATAAGTGGTCTTTTATCTTTAGTGGTCTATGTGGTTATTATTGTACTTGCAATTCGGTCTCATAGAGAGGCGCAAGGTGGTTATATTACGCTAGGTAAAGGCCTTGTAATTGGCTTATTTTCAAGTTTTATTGCTTCATTATTAATGGTTGTTTTTACTTATGTTTTATACGGAATTTTAGATCCTGATTTAATGGATGCCCAGCTAAAAATGAGTGAAGAAATAATGGAGAATTTCGGTTTTATGAGTGAAGAACAGATTGAAACTGCAATGAATGATGCTAGATCGAAATCAACTCCTCTAAGAAATTCACTTAATCAGTTAGGTGGCGTTTGTTGCGGTGGTATTGTTTCACTTTTTGCAGCTTTAATATTAAAGAAGGACCCGTTAGACGATAACACAATTATATAAAATACATTTGGACTTATCAGCCGTAATACCATTATTAAACGAAGAAGAATCGCTGCCAGAGTTATGTAATTGGATAACAAAGGTAGCAGATGAAAATAAACTGAGCTACGAAATTATTTTAATAGATGATGGTAGTACCGATACTTCTTGGCAAATAATTCAACAATTATCTAATAAAAATGCCAATATAAAAGGGATTAAATTTCAACGTAATTATGGTAAATCAGCAGCTTTAAACATTGGCTTTCAAGCAACAAGTGGCAATGTGGTAATTACCTTAGATGCTGATTTGCAAGATAGCCCAGACGAAATTCCGTCGCTTATAAAAATGATTAATAATGAAGGCTATGACTTAGTTTCTGGCTGGAAAAAAAAGCGATACGATCCACTAAGTAAAACCATACCTACCAAATTATTTAATGCTGTTACCCGTTTAGTAACCGGCATTAGTTTAAACGATTTTAACTGTGGTTTAAAAGCATACCGAAAAGAAGTGGTAAAAAATATTGAAGTATATGGCGAAATGCATCGCTATATACCTGCCATAGCCAAATGGAATGGTTTTAGCAAAATAGGAGAAAAAGAGGTGCAACACCAAGCACGAAAATACGGTGTTACCAAGTTTGGTGGCCTTAACCGTTTTATAAATGGTTTTTTAGATTTACTTTCAGTAACCTTTACCAGCGCTTTTGGCAAAAAACCAATGCACTTTTTTGGCACCATAGGTACAATTGTTTTTTTAATTGGAGGCTTAATTGCAGTCTACCTTGGTTTCAGAAAATTACATTCCGTTTACATAAATGAACCATTAGAAAGGCTAACTGCCGACCCGCTTTTTTACCTAGCTTTGGTAGCTATTTTAATTGGGGTGCAATTATTTTTGGCCGGTTTTTTAGGTGAACTAATTGCCCGAAACGGAGTGAGTAGAAATAATTATAATGTTTCGGAAAAGGTAGGGTTTTAATTAATAGTTGTTTTTCATTTATTAACTCTCTTTTTCTACAAGTTTTGAAAAAAGCTTTTATTAATAAACGTTTCGCTTTTACAGCATTACATTTTTCTATTTGTGTATCATCAGGTAATTTTTTATTGCTACATAATTACTAACTTATTTAAGAAACCAATTAAATGATATGGAGTTAGTTTAGCCACCAAATAAGAAAGCCACCCTCCGAAGAAAGTGGCTTTACTAACCAGTCGATTATGCTATATTTTTATGTTTTATAGTATACGCTATTAAATGCAAATTGCGTGCCAGTTTTGTAATTTCAATGTTTATCTTCTTCTTTTTATTTAAAAAAAACTTCTTTTCAATAATTAATATAAACTGCTCACCAAATCGCTTTGCCAATAGGCAAAACTCTCAACTTCCATAATACTAAGCTTATAACCATGCCCAGCCCCTTGGTCTAAATTCCATACATTCACAAAATTTTGCGGTGATAAGTCTGCGTATTTTCGGTGCGTGCAAGTGTGGCCCATAAAAATACTATTGCTGCAAATTGGAGATTTACTATTTAATTGATACTCAATATTTTTTTCAGCTGTTACAGCATTATACCAAACAGTTCTATCCCAACAAAAATTAAGAGCGGTTTGCTTTGCTAAAAATTTACCCATTTCAAAACCACCATGAACATATAGGCGGTTTTTTTCATCTAAATAAAACAAATGTGCATTACTTAATAATTGGTGGTGTTTCTCTAATTTAAAATTATTTTTTTTGTAAGATGCTAATGTTGTTCGGCCACCATATTTAAACCAGTTAGCATCTATTGGCTGCTTAGGTTTATTAAAATAATCTAACAACCAAGTATCATGGTTTCCCAAAATATAAATCAAGTTTTTTGCAGTCAATAATAACTCAAAACACTCATAAGTTTCTGGGCCTCTATTGGCAACATCACCCAAACAAATTAATCGGTCGTTTTCGAAATCAAAATCGCAGCGTTGTAAACATTGTTGTAGCGGTTTTAGGTAACCGTGTATATCACCAATTGCATAAGTTTTCATAAGCTAACTGTGCGGTGTTTTAAGTATATTTGCAAATATAAATAATCTAACAACATTAATAGCGTGAAATATATTGAAATATTTCAGAATGGGTACAAAAATTATGCTACTTACTTGTGGAACGAAATAACGCATCCACACATTAACAACTATTTTTACTGGCTAATTTTAGTTTCGCTGTTCTTCTTTTTGTTAGAAGTAATAATACCTTGGCGAAAAAAGCAAACCGTTTTTCGTAAAGATTTTTGGTTAGATGCCTTTTATATGTTCTTCAACTTCTTTTTATTTTCATTAATTATTTACAATGCCGCTAGCGATGTAGTTGTAAATTTATTTAATGATGGCATTAAGTCACTAACTAATGGTTTCAATTTGCAGGCCAGCAACCCATTAAATAGCTATCCGTTATGGGCAGTTTTGCTAATTGGTTTTGTGGTGCGCGATTTTGTTCAATGGTGGATCCATCGTTTGCTGCACAACAACAGTTGGTTATGGCAATTTCATAAAGTACACCACTCCGTTAAAGAAATGGGTTTTGCAGCACACCTTCGTTACCATTGGATGGAAAATGTAGTTTACCGAACCTTAGAATATATTCCATTAGCATTGTTGGGTATTGGCTTGTACGATTTTTTTGTAATTCATATTTTTACACTCGCCTGGGGGCATTATAACCATAGTAATATTGCCGTAAGTGGTAAGCTAACAGGCGGCATAATAGGCACTTTAATTGGGCTAATTATTGCTTTTAATTTATTAGAAGTAAATCTGTTTATTGATAGCACCATTACTATGCAGCTTTTAATTATTGTCACAAGTTCAGTAATTGGTATTTTAATATTAGGCCCATTTATGAAAAAATTATTCAATTCACCCGAAATGCATATATGGCACCACGCCTACGAAACACCAAAACATTTACCAGCCGGAATGAACTTTGGCTTAACCCTCGCTATATGGGATTATTTGTTCAAAACTGCCTATGTACCTCACAGCGGAAAACAAATAAAATTAGGATTCCCTGGCGTAGAAGATTTTCCAAAAGATTTTGTAAAACAGAACATCGTAGGTTTTAAAAAATAGGTTTTGGTTATATAGCCATAAATCTAAAACTAATACAACATCATTTTTTTGGTAAAATGTTTCCCTTCCTTCTCAATAACTACAAAGTATACTCCTTTATTCAATCCATTTATTTGTAAAGTATTTTTTTGGTAAGATGCTTTTGCAAATCGTCCATTCAAATCAAACAATAGTAAATTATGTATTAGGTTAGATTCAACAATTAGTAATTTTGAAATTGGATCGTAAGTAACTTTCGCATCCTTATAAAAAACAGTAGAAATTGAAGTTTTTATTTCACAATCATCTTCATAAGCGTTCAATTCAATTTTACCTTTTGGGCTTACATCTTTATTATAAAATGCAGGATAATCTAAAGCATATCTTCTTGCCCGTGGACTTAAAGCAGCACCTTCTGCCAAAGTCAAATCAACCCCTTGTTCAAAAATAAAACCCGCTGTTACTGGGTTTTGATAAATCCAAACAGGTTCTTTTAAGGCATTTATCTCAACAAAATAACCAGTATTACCCTCGGCTATTAAAGTGTTGCCATTAGCTAAACGTTGCGCACTACTGCCATTGGCCGAATAAAGTTTAGTTCTATCTTCAGCATCTTCATACTCAAAATAATAATGGTTAGGTAAATGGGCTTCATTTTCCGATAACATAAAATTACCCAACTCATCAATAGGTAATTCAATGCTTACAACAGTAGAATAAAAACCACCTTCATTACCTCTTGAAGTACCATTATTAAAAACTAAGAATTGAGCGGGTGTTGTTGCAGTTGCTTCAATAAAAGTAACATCGTGTTGGTCAAAAAACTTTTGGTCTGTTGGTATTCCTCTTCTATAAGCTCTTGGGTTGCCCCATCTATATAAAAAATCACCTCCTTTATTATATTTTCCACCTGCTGAGCCCGCTGCTTCTTCAGTTGTTGTACTATGATCTATTACATAAATTTCGTGATTATGTTTGCTGCTAAAAACAATCCAATCAAACTGTTTTACATGTAACAAGGCGTTGGCGTGTATCCAATCTGCTCTTGTAGAAAGATCATCTTTAAAATTAATGTCTAACTTTTCTGGATGTGCGGCCACCTCACCATAATTAATTTTGGTGTTATCCGCATCTTGTATTAAATGATCCCACAAATGCCACTGCCAAACAATTGCAGCGCTATCGGGTAAAATAGGTTTAACTTCTACTATTTGAGTAGGCCATAATTCTGCAGCAATAGTTTTTGGTGAACGACCCGCAGCAATTGCTTCTTCCGAGGTTTTGTATTCCCAAGCTAAAATTAAAATATTACCATTGGGCAAAATTTCTATATCGTGATGTTGATGATGACTGTTGGTTTCGGCATAATCGAAAAACCAAATTAAATTACCATTCCAATCTAACCACTCAATTCCTCCACCAATGCCTCCGCCTCTAAAATTGGTTGGTTCATTTGTTTTAACTGGCCTAATCAAATCTCCATTTTCTAACAAATAAAAAGTAGCAGCAGGGCGGTAACTACTTTGCCATTGATGCACCATTTGGCCACAGTTATCAATTAAGTAAGTGTTAGTGCTTCCGCTAAATAAAGTGTAACCAGCAAAAGCTTCTGCGCTATGCTTTAGCAAACCAACAGTTGGTGGTTGCGCTTTTACTATTGTACAAGTAAATAGCAGTAAAGCACCTAAAAGAAATTTTGTAATAAATATCATCATTGTAAAAATACAACACATTTTAACCATCACATTTTGTTTAAGCCATTTAGTATAGTTAATATTGCTATTATATAAAAATGGGGCAAACAAAAATATTAATTACGGGTGGAGCAGGCTTTATTGGTGGCTCGCTAGCAGAAAGGTTAACTGATAACCAAAATAATTTTGTAGTTGTAGTAGATAATTTGTTAACTGGCAAAAAAGAGAAGCTACCAAATGCTTCAAAAAGCAACTGGAAATTTATTAATTGTGATGTAAATGAGTTTAGACCCATTGCCTCTATAATGCAAAGCTATCAGTTCGATTATGTGTTTCATTATGCAGCCGTAGTTGGCGTAAAACGTACTTTAGATAAACCAGTTTTGGTGTTAAGCGATATACAAGGCATAAAAAACATTTTAGAGCTTAGTAAAAATACGGGTGTAAAACGCATTATTTATGCTTCTTCGTCAGAAGTTTATGGAGAGTCTATCAGTTTTCCGCAGCACGAAGAAACTACGCCACTTAATTCGCGCTTGCCTTATGCGGTAGTTAAAAATGTTGGGGAAGCCTACTGCAAATCTTACCAAAAAACGTATGGATTAGATTTTACTATTTATCGCTTTTTTAATACGTTTGGCCCAAAGCAAAGTACCGATTTTGTGGTGTCAAAATTTATAAAAGCAGCCATAAATAATAAGCCAGTAACTATATACGGAGATGGCGAACAAACACGAACGTTCTGTTATATAGACGATCATTTAGATGCCACAACCGCTGTTTTTGATAGCAATCAATATAAAAATGATGTAATTAATATTGGTAATGATGTGGAAGTTAGTATTAACCATTTGGCCAAAACGATCATTAAATTATGTAAATCAAAATCACCAATTGAATATTTGCAGGCATTAAAAGAAGGCGATATGCCCCGCCGTATGCCCGATGCTACTAAAATGAAGAACTTGCTAAACCGTAAATTAATTACCTTAGAAGAAGGTTTGGAGAAAATAATAGCATCTAAATATCATAAACATAAATACAATTTACAATATGTCTAAAGTGTTAGTAACTGGTGGCTGTGGTTATATTGGCTCACACACAATAGTTGATTTAATTAACAATGGCTTCGAAGTAATTTCGGTGGATAATTTTTCGCGTTCTAACCCAATAATTTTAAAAGGAATTGAGGAAATTACAGGCAAAACCATTCAAAATTATAAGGTAGATTTATGCGATTTTGAGGCCACCAAACAAATTTTTGAAGAACATAAAGATCTAAAAGGTATTATACATTTTGCAGCCTACAAACTGGTTTTTGAGTCGGTACAAAACCCATTATTATATTATAGAAACAACTTAAACTCGTTGGCTAATATATTGGAGTTAATGCAACAATATGAGCTACAAAATTTAGTATTTTCAAGTTCTTGCTCAGTATATGGCAATGCAGAAAATTTACCCGTTACAGAGCAAACACCAATTCAAAAAGCGGAATCACCTTATGCACATACCAAGCAAATTGGGGAAGCTATGATAGAAAGTTTTACAAAAAATTACCCTTTAAACTATATGTTGTTGCGCTATTTTAACCCCGCAGGCGCACACGAAAGTGCAACTATTGGTGAGTTACCAACCAGTAAACCACAAAACTTAGTGCCTTACATTACCAAAACGGCAACTGGCGAATTAGAACAGTTAAGTATTTTTGGTAGCGATTACCCAACCAAAGATGGTACCTGCGTTAGAGATTATATTCACGTAATGGATATTGGTGGAGCGCATACTTCAGCATTAAAAAAAATGCAAACGGAAACCAAAAACAATTGGGCAAACATTTATAATTTGGGAGCTGGGGTAGGCCGTTCGGTATTAGAAGCGGTAACTACTTTTGAAAAAGTAAATAATTTAAAGCTGAATTGGAAATATGTGGATAGAAGACCAGGTGATGTGGTTGCTATTTATGCCGATAATCAAAAGGCAGTTGACGATTTAAACTGGAAACTGAATTATTCTTTTGAAGATATAATGAGTAGCGCTTACAATTGGGAAAAAGCTTTGCAAGCCCTAACGCTTTAAATTTTTATTATGGCAGAAGAAAAAAAACCAAAACTTAATTTACTCGACTTTCCAATAATATTTGCCATTGCAGTAGTTGGGGTATTACTTTTTGTTATGAATTTAGTAAATGAAACCACCAACCCAACACCGCCTAAAAGTGATACTATAGTGGTTGTAAAAGATACGCCGCAAGTTGATAGTTTGAAAGTAGATACTATAAAATTAAAATAGTTGTATAATGTTTTATTATTGAAGCGAAACAATACCACAATTTAAAAACGGAGTACCTGCTGTCCGCTAAATCTTTTTGTTCCGCTGCGCTTCACAAAAAGGATACCGCTGCCATCAGGGCTAAGTTTCCAACACTTATTTATCTACCAAACATTTCAAATTGAAAACCGCCAACTTTATAATTTAAGATTTTTCGGAAAATTTGTTTTATATTCGTTCTAATAAAAATAGAACAAATATATTTGGGCAACAAAGCGTACATAAAAGGTAGAGGAGCGCAATCAAACACCGCTAATCCTTATAATGCTACTTATTTGGAAAAAACCCATATTGAAGGAATAGATATTTTTGAAACACCTAAAAAAATAACTACCCAAATTATTTACGACTATCCTAAAAAACTCATCAACAAAGTTACCTCGCCCGATGTTGGTATGGAGTATTCGGTTAACCCTTACCAAGGCTGCGAACATGGTTGCGCCTACTGCTATGCCCGTAACGCACACCACTATTGGGGCTTTAGTGCAGGCTTAGATTTTGAAACCAAAATAATTGTAAAGCCAACTGCACCAACATTATTACGCAATGAACTGGCTGCGAAAAGTTGGAAACCCTATCCCATAGTGCTTTCGGGCAATACAGATTGTTACCAACCTTTAGAAAGAAAATTTAAATTGACCAGAAAGCTATTACAAGTAATGTTAGCGTGTAAACATCCCGTAAGCATTATTAGTAAAAATACCCTGATTTTACGCGATTTAGATATTATAGAAGAACTGGCGAAAGACAATTTGATTCACGTAGCTATTTCTTTAACTACTTTAGATGAAAGCTTGCGCCGAGTATTAGAACCAAGAACCGCAAGTGCAAAACAACGCTTACAAACAATGCGAAAATTAAGTGCAGTTGGCGTGCCGGTTACGGTAATGACTGCACCAATTATACCGGGCATCAACGATTTTGAATTGCCAAAACTGCTAAAAGCCGCTGCCGAAAATGGCGCAAGTAATGCTGGCTTTACTATGGTAAGATTAAACGGTGTATTGCCCATCATTTTTGAAAACTGGCTTCGTACGCATTTCCCTGACAGGGCAGATAAAGTGTTGAACAAAATAAAATCGGTACACGGTGGCAGTTTAAACGTTTCAAAATTTGGCCGCCGTATGCGAGGCGAAGACCCAATAGCAAATCAGATAAGGCAACTATTTACGATACACAAAAACAAATATTTTAAAGAAAAGTCAGTAACGCCTTACAATTTAAGCCTGTTTAAAAGGCCAAGTAAAAATGGGCAGCTGCGTTTGTTGTAAATAGAATATTAAAAAAATTTTTTCGCCAATTCATAAAACAAATTGAAGCGAAAAAGTAGCCGCTCATGGTTACTGTCGTCTCGCTTTCCGCTAAATCTTTTTGTTCCGTTGCACTCCACAAAAAGGATACCGCTGCAATCGAGGCTATATAAGCGAGTTCGCTGGCTCGGGGAAGAGTTTAGAAATGACATTTCTTAAAGAAATGTCATTTCTGTGGTGAATTGATGCAATAAGATTGAAACCTCGTTGTGTTCGCCTATTTTCTACTTTTTCACTTTTTCAATATTGTATTAGTTCTTACATCTGGGTAATCTTTATGCTGAATATTGAGATAATGTAAGCCATCGGCTAAACTATATAATTGAATAATTACTGAATTGTCTTCAATTGAAGGCTGCATTACTACATTGTTATTTGCATCAAGCACAGTAATATTTACCATTTGTAGTGCTCCATTTACGTAAACCTCCCCATTATCAGAATCTTGATTTATTTGTATGGCATTATTAAAAGCTTTAAAACCCGCCTCTATTACTTCAATTGTAATATCGCGAGTATCGGTTTGTCCGCCGGCATTGGTACCTGTAATGGTGTAAGTAAAAGTTTCAGTAGGAGAAACTGAAACAACATCATCAAATGCTGTATAATCTAAATATGTTGTTGGAAACCAACTGTAGCTTTCGGCACCTCGAGTTGTTAAAAATTCAGTTTCACCAAGATAAATCTGTAAAGTATCGGCACTGGTATCGCGTAAAGTTACTACTGGTGCGCTAACTACATTTAAATAAACTGTTGCATCATCGCAAAAACCGCTGTTTGTACAAACGGTATAGGTAAAACTATCTGGCCCGGTATATGTATCATTACCTGTATAGTACAAGTATGTATTACTTGCATTTTCTAATTTTTTATCATAAAGCTGATTAGTATAAGCTAATACTGTACCATTTAGCGGTAGGCTAACTTGAATAGAAATAATTTCTCCGTTTAATGGATCTATGTCGTTGCTAAAAACAAACATATATGAGGAGTGCTCATTATTAACTTCCAAATAATCATCTTCACAATTTATTTTTCCGTTGCAATCATCATTTACCATTATATTTTTTTCTGTAGTACAACCTGCATCGTCACTAATGGTTACAGTGTAGATACCGCCCGGCAGATTTGCTCGGTTTTGTATTGTATTTCCGTCCATCCATAGTGTGGTGTATATTCCGCTGTCCGAACCACCAAAAATATTTAAATTTATAGAACCGGTATTGCTATTACAAGCTGAGCCTAAAACAACTTCATTAGCGATAAGTGGATAATTTCCATATAAGTAAGCTTGTGCAATTGCTTTGCAATTCATATCATCTGTAACGGTAACAATATATTTTCCGGTAGTTAAATTAGAAGCAACTGCTGTTGTGGCACCGTTTGACCACTCTATATCGTAATTGCCATTGGCATTACTTACAATAACCTCTGCCATTCCATCTTCAACTTCTACACAACTTTGTCTTTTTAAAATATTGACTTCCAAATCAGCACTGTTTTCGTTTTCTAATTCAATATCTAACCTAAAAGGGCAATTTTCACCATTTTCAGTAATTTCATGAGTTCCGGTAATGGTATATATTCCTGCCGGTAAATTGTTTAATTGCAGACCGGTTGCTCCGTGTTCCCATTGGTAGGATACAATGCCGTAATCTTCAATTTCTATAATTCCATTATTATTTCCGCAAGTAGGTTTTACTTCATTTTCTAAAGAAACCCGAGCGCCCATACAAGGTTCATACGTTGGTTGAATCAAAGCTAATTCATCTACTGTAAATCCATAGTTTGTTGCCCATTCAAAAATATTATCGCCCACCATTTCTTTTACATAAGCATTATTTTGAGCATCGGAAATGTTTTCAGCCAAAGCTTGGTAGCCTGTACCTTGCATTATGTAACCAACTGCACAGGCAGTATTGGCATCATCAATAAAAAAGGGAATGCGATAATTAAACCGGTTGTTGTTAGGGTAGAGGGCTCGCTTCCAATATTCATTTAAAACTGCCAACCCTTCCGTTCGCCTTTGTTGAACCTTTTTAGGCAAATGGGTTATATTTTTTTTGGTAAGATATTTTTCAACTTGTTGTAAATGATAAGTTATAATTTCTTGTTCAGAAGTAAACTGACGGTGTTCTAACAATTCAGCAGTAGGTTCTACAGCAAGCCACTCTTTGTTAAGTGTACATAGTTGTGTATAATTATCTTGCTGTGCAATTAAAGAAGTGGAACATAAAATAAATAAAAGAAAGAAGTTTAATTTTGAGGACATAATAAGTTTTTGTGGATTAACAGATATTTATTTCCAAAGATAGAAAAAAAAGTTAAATAAAGCTACTCCCATCTCCCACAAATAATACAACCAAAGCAAACATTGTAGTTCAACAATGTTTTCATAATTGCTATTTTAATCATCTTTTTTCACCTTTTAAATGTAAGCATATTGCGTACAAGTGAAATTTTCCTTATCTTTGCTTTGTTGAAGTTAAGAATTACTAAATGGAAAAACGTAATTGAGCATTGCCAAGTGGAAAAAAAAATGTTGAAGGCATTTCAGCGGTTTTATGATGTTTCTATGCAATCAAACTGGACTAAGCCTCAAGACATTATGATCACATTTAATAATGCTGATTTAGTAACTTGCAAAAAAGATGGAAGAACAAGAATTGTAATTAATATTGGACATAACAAATACAGACTGGTAGCAGGTTACTATTTTGCAACAAGCCAAACTATAGTCTACATCAAATTTGTAGGAACGCACGCAGCGTATAACAAAATTGACGTTTGTACAGTAGATATGTTTAAAAAACAAAAATAAAATGAAGTATAAAAAGATTAATTCAATGGAACAATACAACGCTTATTGTGAACGCCACGAGGAACTGACCTTTACCAATTACAACGCAAACAAAGATGAACTCGAATTGATTGAAATTTTAATAGACGAATACGAAAACCGAACCAAAGAGTATTCAGAAGAAATGAATCCGGTAGAAATATTAGCCTACTTGTTAGATGAAAACAGCATAAGCAAAGCTGAATTATCCAGAGATTTGAAAGTATCTCGGCAATTAATTACAGATATATTAAACTACAGAAGGAACATCAGCAAAGCTATGGTTACCAAACTGGCAAAGCGGTTTAATATGCAAACAATTGCATTTAGCAGAGCTTATACATTGAAACAGAAGGAAAACATGACAGAAACACTTTATCCGTAAAAGATAAAGTAACATATTGCGAGTAGCCATTTGGATTTGAAGTGTGGATTGAAATTGGATTGATCAAAACAAACAGAACGAATACTTTTTAATACTAAAACAAATAAAAACTAACAGCAGTGAAAATTTACTTAATTATTCCTTTGCTATTTTTTCATCTACCATTAATTGGTCAAGGGCTTATAATTAACGAATTTTTGTCAGACAATTATGCTGGTTTGCAAGATTTGGAGGGGAATTATAACGATTGGATCGAATTATATAATAACAGCGACCAAGTAATAAATGTATTTAATTTTGGCTTATCAGATGATTTGGAGCATCATAATAAATGGACTTTCCCAAATCTAAATATTGAACCTTACCAGTATTTTATAATTTTTGCATCGGGTAATAATACTAGCACCGAAACCGAACTACATACAAATTTTAAAATAAAACAATTGGGCGAACCGCTAATATTGACTAATAATGTTGGAGCTGTGCTATCTTTAATTGAACCCGTTTTTGTTCCTACAGACCATTCATTTGCTCGCATAACCGATGGCCACCAAAATATGACTGTTAGCAATATGCCAACACCCAATTCAAGTAACAGTAACTTTACTAATTTATATTGCTCGCATCCATCAGGATTTTATACAGACAGTTTTGATTTATGTCTAACATCTTCAAACATCAATCACAAAATATATTACACCTTAAATGGCGACCAACCAACAGTAAATAGTACGTTATATACCAAGCCGATAAGTATAAAAAGCAATCAACAAAAACCTTTAAATTATAGTTTAATACCAACAACACCATTAACTGGCCCGAAGCAACTAAACGACTTTATTTGGAAAGAACCCAAAAGTGTTTATAGGTGTAATGTTGTTAGGTTTGGTTTTTTTGAAAACGATATTTTACAAGGGGCAGTACAAACAAGAAATTTTTTTGTGGATAATGAAATTGAAGATCGATACCAATTTCCAATAGTAGCCATAGCAACCGATAGCGTAAATCTTTTTGATTATAATACTGGCATTTATATACCAGCAAAGCGGTTTGATGAAAAAGGTTTTAATTGGTGGCCCGAAGGCAATTACCTTAATCGAGGTAAAGCGTGGGAAAGAAAAATGCACCTAACTTATTTTGAAAATAATGGATTACTTGCTTTTGAAACAGATGCCGGCATGCGCATGCGTGGCTTTAGCAGTGTGTCATATCCACAAAAATCATTTACTACCTATTTTAGAAATGAATACGGTAGAAGCAATATTGAATATCCCATTTTTAAAAATAATGAAGCACAAAAATATAAACGACTCCTTTTTAGAAATGCTGGAAATGATTTTATTTACACCCATTTTAGAGATGCGATGCTGCAAAATATTATTGAGCCTTTAGATTTAGAATTACAGGCCTTTCAACCAGCAGTAGTGTTTATTAATGGCGAGTATTGGGGCATTCATAATATAAGAGAAAAATATGATCAATTTTATTTTAAATATAAATTTGATATTGAAGAAGATGACATTAATATTTTAACTTATTGCGGTGAGGTGGAAGAAGGAGATAATATTGAATACAATGAATTGATAGATTTTATTGAACACAATGATTTATCCACTACTGAAAATTATAATTATGTTAGCAATAAGCTTGATGTTCAAAATTTTATTGATTTTCAAATAGCGGAAATTTATTTTGCAAATTATGATTGGCCTTGTAATAACTTTAAAATTTGGAAAGACAATACCCCAAGTTCGAAATGGCGTTTTTTAATTTATGATTTAGATTATTCGTTTGGTTACGATTACGAAGCCAACTATACCACAAACTCAATAGAACATGCAGTTAGTACAGATAGTGATTGGCCACATTGCGAATGCTCCAACATCATCTTTAGAAGATTGCTACTGAATGATGAATTTGAAAAACAATTTCTTAACAGATTTTCCTATTGCTTAAAAACCATTTTTGAAACCAGTAATGTTATTGCTGTTATTGATGCCTTTAAATTAAAATATGCTACAGAAATTGAGGAGCATATCAACCGATGGAATTACCCCTCAACTGTAAAAGATTGGGAAGAAGAGGTAAACAAGTATAGCGTTTTTGCAACTGAAAGACCTTGTTACATAAGCGAACATATTAGAACCTATTTCAATTTGAATACCCCCGATTTTGATTGTGTTATTACTAATTTAAACGCTAAGGAAGTATTACCTATTTTTCCTAATCCCAATAGTGGAGACTTTGAAATTTTCAATAATTCTTCACAAGATATTGAAAACGGAAGTGTAACCATAATTGACTCTTTTGGTAGAACGGTCTATTTACAAGAAGACATTTCGATAAACATAAATGAAAGACATCGTTTTAATTTTGAAAATTTAGTAAATGGCCTTTACATTTTCAGTTTTGAAAGCAGTGAAATATCTGAAAGAAAAAAAATTATTATTAAGTAAGCTAATAACCAACATTTGTAATGATTAAGTTTAGCTAAATCATCGCAATTGCCAAATTGAAACTACTGGAGTTTACTATCTTCAGTCACAAAAACAACTAGCATTATTTTTTGTGCAAGGCATATCATCAACTAAAGTAGTATAGTTTGTAAAAAAAAATTGAACCATCTGCAACAAAGCCCCGCAGCCACCAAACTAAACCCGATTGTAGCGGAAATCCTTTTTGTTGCAGTGGGTTTTTTAACCCGCTGAAGCAACAAAAAGATTGGAGTGAAAGCGGGACGGGTGTTTGATTGAAATGCTACGGTTTGTTTTCAAAAAAAAATAACGCGAACTTACATTGTGTTGGTTGACCAAAACATGGGTTTAAATTTTTCGCAGATAATTAGTAAATTAGCATTTCAAATCATCTTTCAAAAAATAATAACAATACAATATGGCTGATTATATGAACATGACTACACTTCGATTTATAATGCACGAGGTGTTGGAGGTTGAAAAATTGTGTGCTTTACCAAGATATAAAGATTACGATAAAAGTAGTTTTGACATACTATTAGATTCTACCAAAAGTTATGCAGATAAGGTAATGTATCCTACTTTTAGGGAAATGGATGAAGATCCGGCAAGGTATGAAGATGGGAAAATTTATGTACATCCTGTGGTAGGGCAGGTAATGAAAGATGCTGGTGAAAATGGAACTATTGGTGCTTTGTTTGATTATGAATTTGGTGGGATGCAATTGCCTCATACCGTTCATGCTGCTATTTCGCATATTAGTCAATGTGCTAATAATAATTTGCCGGGTTACCCTGGTTTAACTGGCGGAGCGGCTGGTTTGTTGGTGAGTTATGCTAATAAAAGTATAATTGATACTTACGTGCCAAATATGTTAAAAGGAATTTGGGGAGGCACCATGTGTTTAACCGAACCACAGGCGGGCAGTTCGCTTTCGGATGTGGCTACGTTGGCCGTTGCTAATAAAGATGGGTCTTACAATATTGTTGGTCAAAAGATTTTTATTTCGGGTGGCGACCACGAGTATGTTGACAATATGGTGCATTTGGTTTTGGTAAGAATTAAAGGTGCGCCTAAAGGAACGAAAGGTATTTCGTTGATGGTGGTGCCTAAAAAACGGTTAACAACAGCTGAAACTTTAGAAGCAAATGATGTGATAACAGCTGGCGATTTTCAAAAAGTTGGCCAACGTGGATATTGCACCACGCATTTGTCGTTTGGTGAAAATAACAATTGTAAAGGTTGGTTAGTAGGCGATGAAAACAAAGGTTTAACCAATATGTTTCAGATGATGAACGGCGCGCGGATTGATGTGGGCTTAACGGCTACTTCAATGGCAACGGCTGCTTATTACGCTTCTTTAAAATATGCAAAAGAACGGCCACAAGGTAGAAGAATAAATAATGGAGGCATAAAAAATACAGAAGCCGGGCAAACTTTAATTATCAATCACCCAGATGTTAGGCGGATGTTAATGCTTCAAAAAGCGGTAGTTGAAGGTTCGCTGGCTTTGTTAATGGAAGCTTCCCGGTATCACGATTTGTCGGAATATGGTGATGAAAGTGAGCGCAGTTATTACCACGATTTATTAGAATTGCTTACGCCTATTGCAAAAACCTATCCTTCCGAAATGGGAATGATTGCTATTAGTAATGGTTTGCAAGTGCTGGGCGGTTATGGTTTTTGTTCGGAATTTCCATTACAGCAATATTATAGAGATATAAGAATAACACCTTTGTATGAAGGCACTACCGGTATTCAATCGTTAGATTTGTTGGGCAGAAAAGTAGTGATGAAAAACGGAGCTGCAATGCGCAGTTTAACAAAAGAAATGATTACCTCTATAAAAGCTGCCAGCAATTTTGAAGATTTACAAGCCTATGCAGACCAACTGAAAACGGCTTCGAAACAATTGCAAGAAGTGTTGCAACACTTAATTCAATTTGCAATGAAGGGCAAGCACGAACGCTTTATTGCCGATGCTTCTATATTTATGGAAATGATGAGCACCATAGTTATTGCCTGGCAATGGTTGAAGTTGGCTACGGTTGCAAAAACTGCTATGGTAAATGGTAATGGTTCATTTTCAAATGAGTTTTATACAGAGCAAATTAATACAATGCGTTTTTATTATAAGTACGAATTGCCAAAAATTTTAGCTTGCAAAAGTACTTTAATGAGCCAAGATAATTTGACGATTGTTACAGAGAACAAGGCGGCTTTTAGTTTTGGTTAGGATTGGTACTTAATATAACAAGCATTTTTTGTAAGCATGTTTATCAATTAATTTTTGAATTTCTTTATTAGATATAGTCTCTTTTCAGCTTTGTTGTAAATAGAAAGAATTAGTATTGTGGCATATTTAAGTTGTAAATAAATTATTACTCGTTTACTTTTTTTTTTTAGATGCTTTGGCTAATCTAATATTAAATATAACGTTGGTTAGCTTAATTGCTATCGTTGGGTTTTGTTCTAATTCAATAAATAAAGTAGCAAGCTCTTTTTTTAATGATCAATATTTTTTAACAATTCTTTTTGCTTCTTTTTTGAAGTGATCGGTAAGTTCGACTTTATAGCTCCTCCAAAAACTCTTTAGCTGAAGTAGTTGTCAACTTTCCCTCTTTATATCGTTTTATATCTTTAAATGCTTCAGTTAAATTAGCAATAATTTCTTTTTTTGGAATCACCCTTCTCTTCTTCAACTTCAACGAAATCAATACTTTTTATTAATTCTAAAAAAATAAATATTTGTTATATTTAATGTTTAAAATGATTTGCTTCATAATTTAACCTTTAAAATAATTGTATTTATAAAACTTTAAACATAGTATAAAATGGATAAATTGGTTGGTATATGAGACATATAATTTAACTTTCGGGTTTATTCAAATACTCCTGCAACACTTCCAAAAAAGTTGCTACTTCTTTACCGTTTACCAAAGCGTGGTGCACTTGTATTGATAAAGGCATCATCAATTTGTTATTTCTTTTAATGTATTTACCAAATGTAAAACGAGGCACACTATCGCAAGGGTGATATTGCATAGCGTGTTGAATTGCCGTAAAATGAAACCAAGGAATAGACGACATAAACAAGTAATCATCTCTGTCGGGTTCATCTTCAAAAGAAGGGTTTTGCTGCATTTTGGCCTCTACTTGCAAGGCATCATTTACAAAATCAGTTAACTTGGATTGAAACGCTACCGTACAAAAACTAAACACAGAAGATGCTTCGGTATGTAAAGCGTAAGATGGATGAACATAATGGTGTTCTATAACTTGCCCATTTTTAATGCGCCATTTAAACTCTTTAACTGCATTAGCAGCTTTTGCAATTGCAAAAACCATAGCCGGTGTAAATTTTATTTTAAGATCTTTTACAAAGCTTACAAATTTTGGCACCTCCAACTCAACTGTTATATTAAAATGTGGATGGTTCATTTGATTGAAAAAATCAAAATGCTTTTGCCGATGTGGATTGCTAAAGGTTATGTTTTTCATCTTTTTTTTAAAAAAAAATAGCTTTTTGAAATAAGTTATATAAAAAATTACATATTAGTGTTAAAAATCGAAACAAAATTTTATATTTGAATAACATAAATTCTAATTTTAAAAACAAGCATAAGCCAATGTAAAAATTTAACTTTTTTAGAAAATTTTAAAGCTCTTTCTAAATTATAAAAATCAACAACTAAACTAATTTTTTTTTATGACCAATTTAAAAAATTATGCTCTAAAGTAAAATCAATCAATAAACATTTAATCAACCTTTAATATTTAATTTTAATGAAAAATCTATTTTTTTTTGCGAAAGCAATGGCTTTTGCAAAGTTTCTTTTAGTGTCGTTTGCTGATATAAAATTAGCAATACATTTTAAAAAAACACAAACCCAATACACATTATTTTTTTTGATTCTCATTTTTGCAAGTTGTGCCAACGATAGCATAGATATGTATGTAGATTTAAACAATAGCAAATCAAACTTGTTTTACGAAGAAAATTTGAAAAAAATATTGAATGAAAAATGTGCCAGTTGTCATAATGGTCAAAATGTAGAATTGAAAAGCTATGATGCTTATGAAAGTTTTATGTTTTCTATTGACAAAATAATGGCACGCATCAACGTTGACTCTGATTTGAAAATGCCACCAACAGGACTTCCATCATTAGAAGAAGATGAAAAAATGTTGTTTCATAAATTTCATGAAACCCTAAGTATTGAAAATGCCGATTTAGAAATAGCGGTAGCTGAAAAGCCAGATTTAGTTATAAAATGGACGGCTTATAAACATATAGACTTTGATGAGCGTGTAGCTGTAAGTGGTTCATTTGATAATATTGCAGTAGAAAGAAATGAATATAATGAAAATGTATTAGATATTTTGGCTGATGCAAAGGTAACCATATTTACAGGGTCAGTAAATATTGATGGCCAAGAGGGTATGCGAAGTCGTAATGTCAAAAACCATTTTTTCTCTTATTTTGCTCCTGCGGCGATTGCTAAGGTAATTAGTTATGATGAGAAAAAAGCTTACATTAACTTAGCTATGAATAATTTTGAGCAGAAAATAGCATTTGATATTACTGTTGAAGATACTTATTTGATACTCAATGGGAGCATTACAGATATGAATGATTACGGTTGGTTAGCGGCTTATAATCAATTAGAATTATTTTGTGGTAAATATCATGAAAACAAAGTATGGCCCGACATTGATATAGAAGTGCGGATTAACTTAGAAAAATGATATTGTTAACCCTATTCTGAAACAGGGATAAGAATAAAGTACCTTGTTTCATTTGATTTGCCAACTTTTAAATGAAGATTTTGTTTTTTCGATTTTAAAAGTTGGCGATTTTAAACATAAAAATGTGGCACTAAATTTTTAGTAAAAAGTTTTTTAAAGTAGTTTTTAAAATTACAAAAGTAGCCTTTGGTTTAATGAAGCAAAGAAAGGGTAAAGATATTAATTGATAACAATTTTTTAGTTTTAAAAATGAAATAGTTAGCATTTTATATATTGTAAAGTATAATGAATTACCAAAACAGTAAAATTTAAAAATATGCTTTCTGTACCTATCAATAAAATAATATTATTCTTCATTCTTATAATCCTTTCTTTCCAGCTTTTTGCACTAACCAATGAAACTGGCATTATAAAAGGTAAATTATTTGATAAGAAAAGAAATGCTAAAGGCAAATTAGCTGATGGAAACAAAGGTAATAAACTAACTGGAGTAAGCGTTTTATTAAACTTGATTCTGGGGTTATAATTGGCACTTCAACAGATAGCAATAGTGATTTTGAGCTTTCGGCACCAGCTGGAAAACATCTTTTAAAAACAAATTATATAAGTTACCAAAACTATTATAAAGAAGTAACAATTAAACCTGATGATACATTAGAATTAGAGACATTGATTTGTGATGTCTCTACAAACTGTCGCTCTTGGAGTAGTAGCATACCATATCTTGAACTGAGTGGATTTTGGAAACCTGTTTCTTATTTTGATGGTAATAGTGAAATTGATCAAAGCAAAAGAAAAGATAAAGCTGGCCTATACATTTATTTTTTCAATGATACCCTGCCAGAAAAATTAGCTTGGAACGACGGTTGTAAATATTACGGCAATAGGTGGACAAAGGACAAGAAGAACGAGAACCCGCCTTATTTTGGAAACCTCGGAAATGGAATAATTGAAATACACGATAAAGGGTATGGTTTAATTGCAAAAACACTACAATATGTTGTTGAGCCTAAACCTGTTAACTGTAACAACACTATTAATGAGCAATGGCAAGCTTTTATGAGTAATATACACGAGAAAAAACTGAATACCTCAATAACTGATGATGGGCAACTACTTTCACTAACCAAAGGTGATGAAAAATTTGTACTGCGAAAAATACACAATTATGCACAACCAAACTTTACTACAGAACTGTTTGGAACTTGGCTACCTTTTAAAGGAAAATTGAATAGTAAAATGGTAGAAAAATTTGCTGATGATGCAGAGGTTGTTTTTGATAATGGTAAAATTAACGGGGCTATAAAATACAAAGATGGAGAAGGCTGTGATAATGATCACGACAATCTGTATTTCAATTACTATTATTCTGACAGTAACTTTATTTCTATTGCATCCCGCAGTTGGCCAATTAATTATTTTATTTACGCTACAGGCCAATTGTAGATAAACTATGCCAGAGTGAAAAACTGTTACAGCAGCTTTTTAAAAACTTTTATAAATATAGAGGAGGTCATCTTCACTATAATGAAACTAAAAATGAAGTAACACTTAAATACGATGAGGATTTTTTGGTATTAAGAAGGAAACAGTAATCAAAATACAATAGCTTTAATTCAATTATTCTTTAATGGTCGTAGCGTTTCAAACTGTCCAAAAAGGCTTTTATATTAGGGAGTGCCTCGCACAAAAAAACCAACCACGAAGTACCAAAGCCACTAACCTAAACCCGATTGGGGTGTTTGGTTAAATCTTTTCGTATTGTAGAAAGCAACTTTAAGAAGCGGAACATTAAAACACGCACAAAGGGGCTCCCCGCTATCCGTTCAAATGCCGTTGCCAACCCGCAAAAGCCCACGCTGCAAAACGGCATAACCACTCCTATCGGGGCTATGAATGTTAGGGTGGTTTGCCGTATAAACCTTTCTTCATTCCAGTTATGTTTATTCAAGTGTCGTTTCTCAACAATTTTTGGTAAATTTGTTTAATGCCAAGAAAAGTTCAGTATTTTGATGTAAAGATTGATAAATTGACCAATAGTATTGAGAATGCATTTTCGGGCGATAGTTTTGACACTAAATTGATTCCAATTTCTAATGTTGATCTTCAACAAATAAAAAAAGGATAGTATATGGGATTAATTAGAGAACCAGAAGGAGTTAATTTTGTTGTTGACCCAATACCATTAAAATATTAGAAAAAAAAACAAATCAGTGATATAATTGCTCACTACAAAAAGACAGGAAAAGTCAAAAAAATTCCAGTATCTAAAAAGACAAAGGAAAAGCAAACAGCCTGAAAGTAGAATCGCATTACAAATGCTTGCTTATTACAAATTAAAAATATGCGGGGAGATTGCAAATCTCCTCGAGAGTGGATAAAAATTAGTTAAGCTATGAAAATCAAAAAAATTAAACTCACAAATTTCAAAATGCATAAAAGCAAAGAATTTGTGTTCAATGATGACATAAATATAATTGTAGGAGACAATGAATGTGGTAAAAGTTCTTTACTCGAAGCAATAGAAATATGTCTAAACTTTACTTATAGAGGAAGACCATTAAATTCAGAACTTACAACAGACCTATTTAATGATAAATGCCTAATGATGTATTTGAAAGGAAACTTAGCTCAAAATACACTTCCAGAAATTAAAATTGAAGCGTACTTGGAAGGAGATGCAAGTCTTAAGGGAGAAAATAATGATAATGGTGATAATGCGGAAGGTGTTTTTGTAAGAATTTATTTTGATAAAGATTTGGATGATTCATACGCCTCATTCATTGAAAATCCAGAAAAAGTTAAAACACTTCCAATCGAATTTTATAAAACTGAATGGTATAGTTTTTCATGGGATAGATTGACATTTCATAATAAGAAAGTAAATTGTTTATTTGTTGACCCTTCACGATTACATCCTACATATGGACGTTCAAGATATATTAACAGTATAATAAATGCTGCGTTGGATAAACCATCAAGGACTATTTTAAATTTAAACTTCAGACAATTAAAAGCTTTATTTGATGATGATGAAAAGGTAAAAGCAATTAATGATAGCTTAGATTCAGAAAATGACATTACCGATAAATCTTTAAAAATTACTGCAGATATTGGTGTTAAAGCAAGTTGGGAAAGCAATCTTGAATTGACCGTTGATGATGTCTCTTTTAATCAAATTGGCAAAGGTGAGCAAAATCAAATTCAGATAAAGTTGGCTCTTCAAAATAAAGCAGAAGATATGGATATTATCTTGTTAGAGGAACCAGAAAACCATCTTGCACATATTAACTTGGTTAAACTTATTAGCTTTATTGAAAAAAAGAATCATAATAAGCAATTGTTTTTAACTACCCACAGTTCTTATGTATTAAACAAATTAAGTATTAATAAGTTATGTCTTTTGTCAAATAACTATTCAAGATTGGCAGATGTAGATAGTGGAACAATTAAAAAACTTAAAAGACTGCCGGGATATGATACTTTGCGTGTAATTCTTGCGGAGCATCCAATATTAGTAGAAGGGCCATCTGATGAGCTTGTATTAAAGAAAATATACTTAAACAAAAATAACCGTTTACCTGAAGAAGATGGAATTGACATAATTGTAGTTAAAGGTATAGGATTTAAGACTTATCTTAATATAATAAAGCCACTAAAGCATAAAATTAGAATTGTTAAAGATAATGATGGTAATTTTAAGAACAACATAACAGATTGGAAAGAAGAAAATTATAAAGGTTGTGACTTCATAGAATGCTATTCAAGTTCTGTTAATAAATCGAACTCTTTAGAGCCAGCTATTATTAATGAAAACTCGGATTCTGAAAGTAATTTGGATAAACTTGCTAAAGTCATGTTATCTACTCAAACATATAATAAATATAAAGAGAGCATGGACTTTGATTCGAAAAAACAATTTTTAATTGATTGGTTTAAAGGAAAAGATACTGGAAAGAGAAAGGTTGATTCTGCAATAAAAATTTTTGAAAGTACTGAAAAAATAAAATTCCCCAACTATCTAAAAAAAGCTGTTCATTATGAGTAATAAATTGATTCTTGCAAGTGCTGGGGCTGGAAAATCTCAATTGATTGTTAACACTGCTTTAAAGCTTGCAAATGATAACGACAAAAAAATATTAATTTTAACTTATACTGAAAATAATCAAAAGGAAATATTGAATAAAATATGTGATAAAAATAGATATTTGCCATCAAATATTTATATAAAAGGATGGTTTTCTTTCCTATTGGAAGATTTTATTAGACCTTATCAAAGCTGCATATTTGAAAAACGAATATCAGGAGTTTTTTTTAATAAGTCAGATCCACATAAAATAAATGGTAAGACAATAACAGGTCGTGCAGAAAAAATAAATGGTAATTATAACAAACTACATTATTTAACGAAAAAGGAAGATAGAGTACATACTGCATATATTTCGAAACTTGCTTCAAAAATTAATAAAGAATCTGGAGGAAAACCAGTATTGCGAATAAACCAAATTTACAGCTCAATACTATTAGATGAAGTTCAGGATTTAGTTGGCTGGGATTTCGATTTGATAGATAAATTAAGCGAGTTAGATTCGATATCAATTACTTGTGTAGGTGATTTTAGACAAACAATTTATACTACGCATATTGGGAGAAAACAACCTAAAACAAATACTGAAAAATTGGAAAAATTCAAAAATTTAGGTTTTAAACTTAAAAACCTCAATATTAGTTGGAGATGCTTACAATCAATTTGTGATTTTGCTGATAAAGTACATTTAGATGAAGGGATTTATGAAAAAACTAATTCTGAAATAAAAGAATTACCAATAGATTATATAGAACATAACGGTTTGTTTGCTATTTCATCTGAGTATATAAATAAATATTTAGAAACTTATAAACCTGTGATATTAAGAGTAAACAAAAATTCACAAAAGCAATTATGTGAAGGCTATACTACTGTTAACTATGGGGCATCTAAGGGTTTAGGGTTTAATAGAGTTTTAATTATTCCTACAACAAAGCAAAAAAAATTCCTATTAGGTAACCAAAATGTTTTTGATGGTGATAAAACCGAAAAAGCTAAAAGCTCTCTTTATGTTGCAATAACGCGAGCAAAATATAGTGTCGCTTTCTTGCTTGATGAAGATAAAGAATTACAAGACATTGAAAAATGGAAGCCAAGTTAAATAACATGTAATCAATCTTCCTTCAAGATACATTTTTTGAACTTGGTGATGAAAGTAGGACAATAGAGTTTTGTTCCCCCACCTCGCCCCCCAAAATGGTCGTAGTGTCTCGCTGCGTTCTTCATCTGCGAGCGTCTCTCTCAAAAACCAACCACGAAGCAACGAAGCCACCAACCTAAACCCGATTGTAGTGGTTATGCTATTTTGAAGCAGAGCAATCTGAAGCGTTGGCAATAGCATTTGAACGGAAAGCGGGACTGCCCTTCGGTTATGTTGGGTATTCGTTTTCTAATCATTTAAAATTTTAAGTTGGGAAAGGGAATAAGTAAATAGTAATTTCGAGTTATATTTGCTACAATTCGACACTAAAATCCAAAAATGATTATCTTTAAAAAATAAAATAAACATTGAACTAAAAAAATGGAATCATTAAAATCAAATATCATAGAATCCATACTGCAAATAGAGGATAAAACTGCTTTATCTAAAATCAATGACTTTGTAAAAACCTTACCTAAGGCTTACAACTCCGCAAATGGTAACCAAGCCATACAAACGGTAGAATTAAAAACTGGTGTTTCATTATCGGATATTCGACAATCTCAAAAAATTGAACCAATTTCATTTGAAATCATACAAGAAATGTTTAAAGGTGAGGTTTGGGAAGCCTCTTTGGATGATTTGTTGAATAGTTTAGATTAATACCTGTTTAAAGTGGACTATCTTTTAGATACTAACATCATTATCATCTACAGCCGCCAAAACAAGTTGGCTGAAGCCATAGAAAAACAACTCAATTTATTTTCTAAAGAAAACAAACTGTATGTTTCAATTGTAACTTTAGGTGAGATTGATGCCATTATTAAGAAAAATAATATTGGCACAAGCAGGCAAAATAAAATCAAAAAATTACTTGACAGTATTTACAAGATAGGTTTAGAGTATACAGAATTGATTTCAAAATATGGTGAGGTTGATGCCTACAGTCAAGGTAAAATTAAAGTTGCCCACGTCAAATTCACCTCCAGAAATATGGGAAAGAATGATTTATGGATAGCCGCTACCGGAAGTCATTTCAACTTAAAACTGTTAACTGCCGATAAAGATTTTGCTCACTTAAATAAAGTTTATTTAGAAGTTGAAGAAGTAGACCTTGCACTTTTACAAACAAAATTGAAATGAGAATCTTCACCAACCTCATCCTCTTTTGCAACGAGCATGCTTGAGCAGTGCATTTGCAATGCACAAACACCCAAGCGTTAGAAACGCTTTTCTCGCCCGCCCTCTTTACAAACAAGAGCGATACAATAGTTGCTATTTTACCTAACTAATCGCCATGGCTCAATATGGCTTTACACAATTAGCATCTCGCTAGAAAAAACGAACCGCAAACCACCGCTCTCACCAACCTAAACCCTATAGGAGTGTTTGAATAGAAAACTGCAGAGTTAATAATTCCAACTGGTTTTATTGAAATAATTGATGGTTATGTTTGCTGAAATTTAACTAATTACCTTAGCTTACGGTTTAAAATGATAAATTACTGTATGTTTTAAATTTATATGGAAATATGCAGAAGTGTATTGATGTTATCGATAATCCAGCATGAAAAATAAAATAATAAAGTCTAAATTACGAAGGGAAGAATCAAACCAATTTTCTGGATTAATCAATATTCAAGCTATTCCTCATTTAAAAAATGCAAACTACTATGTTGTTGATGTTCCATTAGATGGGGATGCGCCAAAACAATATATCAAAGCATACTTCTATTATAAAAATTGTAATAGGAAAAACAAACCCAAAAATTGGGATGGCTATTATGCAAAATTTGGAGGCAAATCATATCCTCACGAATCAATTATTGAATATGGAATAAACCAGATTGGCGAAGCGCTTGGACTACGAATGAATGAAACTAAATTAGTAACCGCAAATGGGCAGATAAGATTTTTAAGTAAGGATTTTATTAAACGTGGAAAGAAAAAATTAATTCATGGAGTTGAAATATTTCATGAGTATTTTGAGGATAAAGAATTTATAGACAACATAAATAAGGATAGAAGGCAAAGAAGGGAATTATTAACTTTTGATGTAATTGAAAACGCTTTATATCATGTGCATCCTAAACAAGGCAAAGAACTACTTTCCGAATTAATTAAACTTATCACTTTTGATGCAATAGTGGGAAATAATGACAGACACTTTTATAACTGGGGAATTATTGGAGACATAGAAAGTAAATATAATAAGAAAGTTGAGTTTGCACCTATCTATGATACCGCTCGTGGCTTACTATGGAATAAAGTAGAATTTCAAGTAAAACAAATGTTTAAGCAGTATAGAAATGGCTCAACAGACCAAATAAACGCCTTTTTGATAAAGTCAAAACCAAGATTTAGTTTCGCAGAGAATGCTAAATCCAATCATTTTGACTTAATTGAGTATTTATCTCAAAGAAATGTCAATTATAAAGAGACAATCGCTCAATTAATTACCAAAAATGCCGAGAATAATGTAATTTTGAAACTAAGAACATCAACTTCACGTTATTTTACTATTGAAAGAACTTATTTAATGACGGAAATACTTAAATTAAGATTTAGAAAACTTAGAAAAATAATAAATGTTCAACCTGTTTAAAAAAATATTAAACAAAGGAGAGATAACTAACACAAGTTCTGTAGAATTTGAGGTTAATGGCAATATTGAGTTCACGCTAAAAATTAAAGAACTTCACATTGGTTACTTAACTATTGAGGAAGGTCTATGGATATTTAGATATAGTGAAGCATTTAAAACCCAAACTAAATACGCAAGATTAACAGGCTATTCTGATTTGGATAAAGTTTATAAAACTGAAGAATTATGGCCATTCTTTAAAATCAGAATTCCCGGACTAAAGCAGCCAATGATTAAAGATATCATTAAAGCTGAAAATTTAGATGAAACTAATGAAGTACAACTTCTTAAAAGATTTGGAACAAAGTCTATGTCAAATCCCTATATATTGGAATCCGCATAGAAAATCTCCAACCTCGTCTTCGTTTGCAACGAGCATGCTTGAGCAGTGCATTTGCAATGCACAAACACCCAAGCGTTAGAAACGCTTTTCTCGCCCGCCCTCTTTACAAACAAGAGCGATACATTAGTTGCTATTTTACCTAACTAATCGCCATGGCTCAATACGGCTTTACACAATTAGCATCTCGCTAAAAAAAACCAACCACGAAATTTATAAACTTTATTTTAATAAGCTTTAGCATACAACACCTTGTGCTTACCAGCTGCTCCGCTTACCACACAATTGCCATCAGCTTCGCCACCTTCATTTGGTATACATCTAATAGTTGCTTTGGTATCTTGTTTTACTTTATCTTCCGTAGCAGCAGAACCGTCCCAATTGGCAACCGCATAACCGCCCTTTTCTACTACTTCTTTTAGCTCATCATAATTAGTAACAGTAGTTGTGTTAGCTTTTCTGTAGTCGTCTGCTTTTTTATAAATATTTTCCTGAATTTCTTTTAACAGATTTTCAATATACGCCGCAATGTTATCAATAGGTTGACTACTTTTTTCTCTTGTATCTCGGCGAGCAACTTCAATAGTTCCATTTTCTAAATCGCGGGGGCCTAAGCCTAACCTTACTGGAATACCTTTCAACTCAAACTCCGCAAATTTAAAACCGGGGCGTTTAGCATCGTCATCATCAATTTTAAAGGTGATGTTGGCATTGCTTAATTTTTCGCCTATCTGTTCAAATTTTTCTTTAATTTGGCTAAACTGTTCATCGGTTTTATAAATTGGCACCATACCTACTTGTATAGGTGCTAATTTGGGTGGTAAAACTAAACCTTGATCGTCGCTATGTGCCATTACCAAAGCTCCCATAAGGCGGGTAGAAACACCCCAACTGGTGGCCCAAACATATTCTACTGGCCCTTCTTTGGTTTGAAATTTTACATCAAAAGCCTTAGCAAAATTTTGGCCCAAAAAGTGAGAAGTACCCATTTGCAACGCTTTACCATCTTGCATTAAACCCTCGGTAGTAAAAGTTTCTACTGCACCAGCAAAACGTTCACTTTCCGACTTTGTGCCTTTAATAACTGGTATGGCAATATAGTTTTCCATAAAATTAGCATACTCGGTTTGCATTAATTGGGCTTCTTCCATGGCTTCTTGTTTAGTTGCATGAGCGGTATGCCCTTCTTGCCAAAAAAATTCTGAAGTACGTAAAAACAAACGGGTACGCATTTCCCAGCGCATTACATTGGCCCATTGATTTATTAAAATAGGCAAATCACGATAGCTTTGTATCCAATTTTTATAAGTATTCCATATTATGGTTTCAGAAGTTGGTCTTATAATTAACTCTTCCTCTAATTTTGCTGCCGGATCAACTACAATACTGCCATCTTCCTCTTTTTTAAGGCGATAATGTGTTACAACGGCACTTTCCATTGCAAAACCTTCAACGTGTTTAGCTTCTTTAGCAAAAAAACTTTTTGGTATTAATAGTGGGAAAGCTGCATTTTGATGTCCTGTTGCTTTAAACCGCTTGTCCAGCCTTTCCTTCATTTTTTCCCATATAGCAAAGCCGTATGGTTTAATTACCATACAACCTCTAACAGCGCTGTGTTCTGCCAAGCCAGCCTTTATTACTAATTCGTTATACCATTTACTATAATCCTCGTTACGAGATGTTAATTCTTTTGCCATTAAGCTTTTATTTTATTACCTTTAGTCTAAATAAATGATCAAAAAAAGTGTTTTTCTATTTAAAGAATAAACCTTTTTAAAAATTTCAAGTCACAAAGTAAAGAATAATTAAAATGAATACTTTAAATAACAAATCAATTTTCGCAATGTTTTTTAGCTGCTTATTTGTAATGGCAGTAAATGCGCAATCAGCTGATGATTTATATTACACACCAAACACAGTTGATTATACCATACAAGATAATAATATGGTTGATGAAACAGTAGCCGTTAACGATGCTGTAAGTGATGACACGCAGTTTTATGGTGGTGATGTAAGTAATTACAATCAAGCTTATGAAGATGATTTTTATTATCAATCAAGATTAAGACGTTTTTGTAATCCTACAAATAACGGCCTAAGCTATTATGCACCGGTTTATACAAACCCATATTACTACAATAATTCACCTTTTGCGTGGTCAAATAATATTTATTATCGACCAGTTTACAGTCAAAATTGGTGGAGCAACAATAGATCATACAATAATTTTTATGGTTCTAACTTTACTTATGACAACTATAATTATGTAAACAATAATAACTTTGCACCATATACTTCATTTGGTTCATCTGTTTACAACAATTTTTACAATGGAGGTTATAATTATAATACTGGTGGAATTTTCCAAAACAATCCTTACAACAATCCTTGTACGGTCAACAATTTTGTTAATAATACTATTGATAATTATAACGCAATAACGAACGGTAGGGCAGTTACTTCTAACAGAAGTGATAACGCAAGACCAACATCTTACCGTTCTAACGGAGATGATAATAAAAGAAATAATTCTAATGCAGTAAGAAAGCCAGGCGCTACTAAAAATAATACTGGTACTATTCGTAACATTACGCCAAGAAATACAAATACTTCAACCCCTAAATTACGCACAAGAAGTAACAGTAATGCTACAAAAACGAGAAACCAAAATAAGTCATCAAACTTTTTTAATTCGCTTAAAAACTTAGGCAAATCTGATAATTCTTCAATTAATGGTTCAAGAAGTAATAATTCGGGTAGAAGTTATAGATCATCTGGAAGTTCAAATATGAGATCAAGCGGTTCTTCAATAAGAAGTAGCAACAGATCATCAGGATCAAGAAGTTCAGGCAGATCTGGTGGCAGAAAATAGAAATTTATTATCTTTTTAAGATATAAACAATATAATAGGCAGTGGATTTAGCATTCACTGCCTTTTTTTTTATAATTTTGAAAATATATATGAAAATAAACGCATTTTTATTTACGGTAGTTATTTGTATTATTGGAGCACCTAATTTTGTAAGTGCACAACCACGCATACTTAATGAAGTATTACAACTACACAACGCACAACCCAATTACTCAGCACGTTCGGCAGCCGTTGGTGGTGCCTTTACCTCATTGGGGGCCGATGTAGTCAGTTTTTACCATAACCCAGCTGGTTTGGCATTGTATAGAAGTTCAGAAGTTTTTTACGGCCCTGGCTTAAGTTTTAAAAATACAGGGTCTAATTTTTCTCAGTCAAAAAGTGGCAGGAGTAATTTTTTGTTTGAAGGCGGTTCTGGTGGTTTATTAATTACTTCAAAAAGAGACCGTTCGAAGTTGAAGTTTATCAACTATGGTTTCGCATTTCATAGCAGTAAAAGCAACAATTTTACAAAAACATACAGAGGCCTTGATGAGTATACAGACAACTATGGTAATGATATAGTTTTAGAATTAGAGGAAACCATTACCACAAAAAAAAGCAGATATACTGAATTGGCTTTTGCTTTGGCCGCCAATTATGACGATAAATTTTTATTTGGCCTCAATATCACTACACCAAAATATACTTATAATCAAAGGTCCGATTTTACTGAAAGAGATATTAATAACTTGTTTTATAGCTATGAACGTATTTTTACTGAAACAGATAGCATTATAACAAATAGCAGTATTAATATTGGTTTTGGTATGATATATAAAATAACTAATAACCTTAGGTTAGGCGTAAATGCAAAATCTTCTAGTTTAGTTACCTTGCAAGAAGAAATATCGTATTCGATTGTAGAAATAGACGATTACGGTGATGCCGAATCTCCAGATAATGAATTTGAACAATACTTTTATGTGCTAAATACTGCTCCTCAATTTAATGCAGGCTTATCTTACCTAAATCAAAAAGGTTTTATTTCGGTTGACGTTGGTTATATTTTAAATAAGCGCATTCGTTATTTTAACGAGAATTTAACCGAAGAAGGTTGGTTTGATTACAATGCCGAAATTAATGAGTTGTTGAAAAATTCAGTTGTTTTTAGAGTTGGAGGGGAATACGTACCAGCACAAAATTTAAGACTTAGAGCTGGTTATAACCTTACCACAAGCCCTGTACAAAACAATAGGGTGTATAGTGGCACACATAGCTTAAGTGTAGGTGCAGGTGTAAGAAAAGCAGTTTTTGAAACAGAAACCAGTAGCAGAACGGTTTTTGCAGATGCCGCATTGAAATATAGTTTCTACCAATCGGAATACGAAATTTTTGGAGATATAGAAAATAGTCCTTTTGTTGATTTTAACTACCATCAATTGCAATTAATTACTACTTTTGGGTTTAAGTTTTGAGTACAGCAATTTTACCAGTCGAAATAAATTAGCTAAGCCTTATAATTATAATAGTAACTGTACGCAACCAATGAAATAGCGAATATTGTTGGAGGGGAATTGTTTGGCAATTCCGAAGTTAAAATAACAGATGTATTGTTAGATAGTAGAAAATTTACTGCTGCTGATTATACCATCTTTATTGCGCTTGCAGGTCCTAATCACAATGGTCATCATTTTATAAACGAAATGATTGGTAAAGGAATACATACTTTTTTGGTAGATAAAAAAGAGGCCATTTTCGAAAGTGATGAGATAACTTATATTGTTGTTGATAATACTTTAAAGGCTTTTCAAAAATTAGCAGCGCATCATAAAAGTAAATTTAAAAATTTGCAAACCATTGCCATTACAGGTAGTAATGGTAAAACAATAGTTAAAGAGTGGCTGTATTATTTGCTAAAAGAACATTTTAGTATTGTAAGAAGCCCAAGAAGCTATAACTCGCAAATTGGGGTACCGCTTTCTGTTTGGCAAATTAATAACACCCACAATTTGGGCATTTTTGAGGCTGGAATTTCGCAAGAAGGTGAAATGGAAGCTTTAGAGGAAATCATTCAGCCACAGTTTGGCATATTAACTAATATTGGTAATGCACACGATGCAGGTTTTAAAGATGCTAAACATAAGCTAGCGGAGAAAAGTAAGCTTTTTACTAATTGCTTAACTGTTGTTTATAACAAACAAAACCGCTTAGTAAGTCAATATTTTAAACAAAATTTTGACAAAACTACATTGGGTTGGGGCGGTTTAGATAATGCCGATCTAAAAGTAGAAAGTACCGAAACTGCTCGAAACGGTACTACCTTAAAGGTTGTTTGGCAAAAGCAACAACTTACCTTTTGGTTACCTTTTGTTGATGAGGCTTCTATTGAAAATGCAATAATTTGTTTACTATGTGCCTTGTATGCGCAGTTACCTGTTGAACATATAAAAAACAAATTAGCTACGCTGCCTACCATTGCTATGCATATGGAGTTGATGGAGGGCATCAATCAATGTTCAATTATTAACGATAGCTATAGTAATGATTTAGAATCGCTAAGTATTGCCTTAGATTTTTTATCCCGCCAAAGCATTCACGAGAAAAAAACGCTTATTCTTTCTGACTTTGAGCAAGTAAAAACAACAAGAGAGGTTTTACAAGCGCATCTTATAAAACTATTAGAAACAAAAAAAATTAGTCGTTTGATTGGGGTAGGGCAATTGTTTGAAAACTGGCCACAGTCAAAACGAGATACCAAACAGATTTTACATTATAACTCAACGGCAGATTTATTGACCGACCTGAGCCATATTTTGTTTGAAAAGGAAAGTATATTAATTAAAGGAGCCCGCCAATTTGCTTTTGAAAAAATTGCAGAACAGCTAGTTTTAAAAACACACAATACTTTTTTAGAGGTTAACTTAAACTCGCTTCAAAATAATTTAAATATTTATAAAGAATATTTAAAGCCAGCAGTAAAAGTAATGGTAATGGTAAAGGCCTTCGCTTACGGCAGTGGCTTAAATGAAGTAGCGAAACTTTTGGCTTTTAATAAAGTAGATTATTTGGCGGTTGCCTATGTTGATGAAGGAATTGCCTTGCGCGATATTGGCATAAAAATACCGATTATGGTAATGAATGCTACCCAAACCCAATGGGTAACTATGTCGCATTATAAATTGGAGCCAGAAATTTACAGCCTACCATTGCTGAAAAAATGGATCGCTTTTAAACAGCACTTAATCAATTTTGATTTACCTATACATATTAAGTTAGATTCGGGAATGCATCGCTTGGGTATTATGCCTGATGAACTGCAGGAGCTATGCGATCTAATTAATAGCAACGAATTGAAATTAATTTCGGTAATGTCGCACCTTGCTGCTAGCGAAAATAGTGATTATAGAAGATATAGCTTACAACAAATTGAATACTTTACCAGCGCAACTCAACGTATTGAACAAGCTTATGGTGAACCATTTATTAAGCATATATTAAATTCAAACGGTATTGTTAATTTTGCTGATGCGCAATTTGATATGGTACGCCTCGGTATTGGTTTATATGGTGTAAGTGGTGATAAAAGTGTAAGCTTACAAAGTGTGCTAAGTTTAAAAACCTACATTTCGCAAATAAAAATGGTAGATGCGGGCGAGCCTGTTGGCTATGGTTTAAGTTATATTGCACCGCACACCATTAAAATAGCGATTATAGCAATTGGCTATGCCGATGGTTTAGACCGCCGTTATAGTAATGGCGGTGGCCATGTTTTGATTGACAATCAATTAGCACCAGTAATTGGTAATGTTTGTATGGATATGGCTATTGTTAATATTACCGAAATTAGTAGTGCTTATGTGGGTAAAGAAGTATTAATATTTGGTAATGAGCTAAGCATAAATGAAATAGCTGATAGATTAGGTACGATACCTTATGAAATAATTAGTAGCATATCTACTAGGGTGAAGCGGGTTTATATTGAGGAATGATTTTGGGGTTAATTCTTTTGAAAAGTAACTGATAAAAAATATCACTTGCACCGTTAAGCAAAACAAACGTCATTTCAGAAATTAGTGAAGCTTTAGTTGAACAAAATATCAGAAATTTCAGAATAATATTAATGGCGAGATCGCTGATATTCTACTCCACTTCTCTTCATATAAGAGAAGCGATTACGTTTCTCAGAAAGTGTTAATATACAATAGGTTTTAAATTTAAACCTGTGAAACATTGGTAAACAGTATCATTAATTTACCGCCTCAAAACAATAAGCCCTGGTAAAACTACTGGTAAATATTTTTCCTTTTTTACCATTTTGAGCAGGCATGCCACCAACGTGTTTACTAAACGAGCTGCCTGGCCCATCTAAATGTGGCACTACAACTTTCCAGTAATGTTTGCCTGTGTTAATATCTAATGCGTGTAGCTTACCAGTATCGCCACCAATAAAATATACTACACCATCTTGATAATGAATATTACTGGTAGAAGCAGCAGATTTTTCTTGCCAAATTTGGGTATTGCTATCTGCATTAATGCAATAACTGGTATAGTTTACACAATTAATTACAATTTTATTATGATCTTCTATAATGTTCATAGCATCTATTTGTGCTGGAAATTCTTTTTGCCATAATAGTGCTGCGGTTTCACTATTGTAGCAATAAATAAATCTTGAATCTCTTATGTAAAGATTATTATTGTAGTAGAAGGCATTTCGTACAGAATTTGAATTTTCTATTCTAATACTGTCATAAACCCAATTTGATTTTGTTTCATTGTATAAACTCCAGTAACTATCAGTACCAGTTTTTTCATTACTAGTTTGAAGATAAGTTAGTAAAATTAATCTATCCCATGTTTATCTTCAAATGAACAAATTGCATTTAGATATCCCCAAAACCCTAAAGAATTTAAAAATTCAAATGAATAGTCAGGACATATTATATTCTCAAAATAGTTGTAATCAAAAAAATTGCCTTTAAACAAACAACCGTATTTTTCTCCTTGATCATTTTGAATATGTTTAGATAGATAGTAGTCGTCACCAAACCTAGTAATAAAAGAAGCATTTAACTCAGGAAAACTAAAATAATTGCCGTTATCAATTTCAAAAACATAAACACCTTCATCTGCTGGGAAAACAGTATGTGAAAAATTTTGATGCATTGTTTCATATAGTTTAAAACTGCCGTTCCTTATATTATCTTCATCAAAAGTCCACAATATTTCACCAGTATTTACATCTAAACCATTTAAAGTTTGAAATGTATTTTTAACACCGTTAAATAAAACAACCTCTCCATTATTAACTCCAAGAGTTCTGCCCTGTATGCCAGTTCCAAAATCAAAATCATCTAATAATACTGTTGCCCAAATTGGCTTTAGTGTTTCAATAAAATCGGTTGGATTGTTTACATCATCATTTGGTTTGCAAGAACAGATAATAAGTATTAAAATAGAAATGATTAGATGTTTCATTATTTTTCTGATTTAAAAAAGCCACCTTCATCTACTTCCCCATCCCATATATCTTCAAAAATCTGTGTCATTTCAGGGCTATTCACCATTTCTAAATGATTGGTATTTAAAGTTGCTCTGGTAAATAACTCACCATCGCCAGCAAAATTACTACCAATAGTTTGCCTTGTTTCGGGTATAATGCCATCGTGTGCTGTTTGGCCAACTGGTACTGTTATTTCTACTTCCACTTCTATTGGTAGGCCTTGATCCATAAGTTCAATATCGTGCAAAATTTCTGACATTGAGTAGCCTAATTCAAACAAATGGCTAAAATCAAATTGTATTTGTGTGGTGGTAATTGTTTCAAAAATCATTTCATCACCGCCTATTAAAATACTCGTGTTAATGTCGAAATTGAAAAGAAATAGTTCAATTTTTTCTCCTTTAGTTTGAAGTAAATAATGAAAAAAAGTTCATAAAAATACTGGGAAGCTTTAAACCCGAATAAAACAGGTATGGAGGCGCCTTCGATTTTTGGTAATCCCCTTGTTTTTGCAATGCAAAAAATCTGACAAGTCAAAGATTGAGGCCCGCCCTAGTTTCGTTGAGCTACCACCAATAATAATAATGTTGAGTTTTTTTGCTTAGCCAATACTTTTATGAACAACAGTTTAAAGATAATACTTTTTCATAAAAATCAAAATTAAATTGTTCCTTTTTGTAAGATGGCTTCTATCTTTTTGATGTCTTCTGGTACATCAACACCAATGCCTGTATTCTCAACTTTGGCCAACTTTATTTTGTAACCATTATCCAACCATCTTAGTTGTTCTAATTTCATAGTTAACTCATTGCTTGTAGGCGCTAATTTTACAAGCTTCAATAAAGTAGCTGTAGTAAAACCATATAAACCAATATGTAAATAAAATGGAACTGTAAAACGATCGTTTTCTAAAATTCGACCAAACCTAACTGCATAATTATTTTTATCTGCTAAAACTTTTACTTTGTTGGGGTTGCTTATGGCCAACTTATCAAAAGAAGGATAAACCAAGCTGCCTATTTTTACTTCTTCATTTTTAAACAAATTAATTAATTGGTTGATGTGCTGCGCATCAATTAAAGGTTCATCTCCTTGAATGTTGATTACGCAATCGTATTGCTTTTCTACACTTAAATGTTCAAGTACTTCAGCGCAACGGTCGGTTCCACTTAAATGGTTGGTGCGGGTCATCATCACTTTTCCACCAAAAGCTAATACACAGTCGGCTATACTTTTATGATCGGTTGCAACTATCAAATCGTTCAGCAAGTTGGCTTTTGAAGCGTTTTCGTAAACCCATTGTATCATAGGTTTGCCTTGTATTAAAGCCAAAGGTTTACCCGGGAAACGGGTGGCACCATAACGTGCTGGTATTATGCCAAGTACTTTCATATTTTACAAATCTAAGTTATTTATTCCGCAGAACTCGCCTAATAAAATATCGGATAATTTATCCCCGCAGAACTCGCTGATTTCCGCAGATTTTTTTTTGACTAATTTTATGATGCTAATGCCTGCACGCTAATTCTTATCTTAATTACTTAATGAACATATACTTTCTTTGATATAAAATGCGCATCTGACTTTAAACTAAATAATAATACTTGAGTATTAGCTGCAGGTTTTTCTAAACTAATTATATTGTTTCCGATGTTTAGGTTTAATGAACCACTTTGCAAACTTTTACCCATTACATCAAATAAATAATATGACACTGTTTTACTTTCGGTAGCATTTATTTGAAGTGAAATTGTATTACCGCCATTTAATAATTGTGTAATTTCAAAAGTTTCTGGAATTATAAATTCTTCGGTACTGGTAATAAAAGTTGCCAACACGTTTATTTGAACTATCGCTTTATCACATTCGTTAAACTCATTACAAATTTCATATTCAAAAAAGTCTATACCCACAAATTTTTCATTTGGCATATATTTAATATCATCACTAATAAAAGATGCCGCACCAAACAAAGGTTTGCTAGTAATGGTAAGCTGTTTATTTATGTTTAATGTTAAAGTATCGTTAGCCAAAACATCTATTGTAATTGCTTCGTTTTGGTTGGTGGTATAATAATCGTTAAATGCAATTAAGTTAATCACATTATCACTTTCTATATTTAAATAAACAGTTGCGGTATCGCAGTTGTAATGTGCGTTACAAAGTTCGTAGGTTAATATATCTAAGCCTGTAAAACCATAAGCTGGTTTATATAAAATGCTGCCATCAAGGTTTTTTATACAATCACCATTTAAGGTTGGCTTAATAATCTTTAGCTCATATCTATTGGTAATTGGATCATCATTTTCCACCACATCAAACCATATTTCTTTATGTTCATCCGTATGTAAAACATCATCAATAGCCGATGGTATTAAGCAACCATCGTTTATGTAATTTAAAAGATGTACTGTTTCTGTATTGCCGCTTAAATTTTTTCCTATTACTTTTAGTGTATCTGTAATAGCATTTAATCCAATTGCGTGGTAAGTAAAACAAGTTTCATTAACAACAGTAGTAGTTGCGTTGTACAAACTACTAATGTTTTTTATACCAACATCTGACGAGCAGAACTCAACACATATTTCTGTTGCTACAAAAGCTGGTGAACATATTTCGCTAAACAATTCACAGTTTTGCATTTCGCTTTCAATATAAATATTACCGGTTTCGCACTTGCCACAATTGTTACAAGCACTATAATTAATTACATCGTTACCAGTAAATGATGTATTTGGTTTAAATTGTATTTGTCCATCAACCAACATAACTTCGCCAGTAGCATTGGCAATAGTGCTTACCGTTTTTATTTCTAATTTGTTGTAGCAGTTAGTCGAAACAGCATCATTTAAAAAAGGATTAACTAATACTGTATGATTATTATATTTTAAAGGAGCATTGTTAAATGTTGCTTCATTATAAGTTACCTGCAAATAATCGTTATTTAATATGGGTTTTTCGCAAGCAACGTTTACATAATAAGTGCTTGTTGTGCTTAACGATGGGCTGCCATTGTCGCATACGGTAACGGTAACTTCATCTACACCATTACTGCTAGGCAAGGGTTTGTAGGTAAAACACAGCTCTTGAGCATTGCCTATACTCGCATCAAATAATGTTGAAATTTCGCAAATGCTTAATACATCATTATTTTGGTCAGATGCTTCCACACAAATTGTGGTTGCCCTAACTGGAGCGCCGCAAAGTTCAATTGCTCTGTCAGTAATAACAGGCGCAATATTTATCTCATTACAATTTTTAATTTCAATATTGGCCTTAAAATTTAAGCAAACACCGTTTTGGTTTTTAGCTTCAATTCTTAAAATATCAGTTGTATTGTTTGAGGCGGTGGAAGCTACATAAGTGATACAATTACCTAAAACTGCGACACTATTTTCTGCTAACAAAATGCTGTGCTTCGTAATAGTAAAGTTGCCTGTAGCACAAAACTGAGGACAAATTAAAAGCTCAGCTCCTGGTTCAATACACTCGTTTATTGTTGCACAAACTGCGGGGCTAAAACAAGCATCTGTATTAGTTGTTAATACCGTAAAAGTAGCCGAGTCGCTGTTATTAGTAAGGTTACTATCTAAAGCATCATTAAAAATAATTTTTGCTGTGTTAGTATGTACACCCGATATTGAAGTATTAGTTTGTATGGATAAAGCTATTGAAGTATTTGAAGGTAAATTGTCTATCAACCATTGCCCATTTGCAATATTATACAAACCATAAGTTGCGTTATAACTTAAATAATTTACGGTATTGGGCAGCATTTCTTTTACTACAATATTGGTAGCATCGTTTGGTCCATAATTAGATAAGATGAGATTAAATTCAACCATTTCATCTATATCGGCAATAGGCTTATTGGCAGAAATGGTTACTGCTAAATCTGCAAATAATGTTCTTTCGTTAACAAAAACAGATGCGGAAGCGCTGTTATTAAATAAATTAATATCTGTTTGTGCGGCATCTATTATGTTGGCAACGTTTACCAATGTGCCTAACGAGTTAGCTTGCACTTCAATAGCTAATGTAGCAGAAGTTTGGGCCTGTAATGATGGTATTGCCCATAATTTATTGACCGTATTAAAGGTACCTTTGGCAGCGGTATGGCCCATATAATTTAAACCTTCTGGCAATAATTCTTCAATTGTTACATTGCTTGCTTTATTGTTGCTAATGTTTGATACATTAATTGATAAGGTAACGGTATCTCCGATGTCAATAATTTGTTTGTTGACTGAATTACTTATTCTCAAATCAACTTCTTCTACAGTTTTTTTAACTGTTACTGCTGCGCCACTAGTATTATTTGCTATTATATTATCAACCGTTTCGCTTTCAGTAATTATAACCGAGTTTAAAAAAGTGCCTATTTGATTTGGCTTAACATATAAGGTAAGTATTTCGGTTGTTGCAGGTGCTATGGTTTCAATTTCCCAAATATTACTTGTAGTATTAAAATCTCCACTACTAATTATATGATCCATATAAGTAAACGAAGCAGGTAGCAATTCTTTCACTAACACATTTTTGGCAGCAGCATTACTGTTGTTGGTTATCTCAATATCAAAGGCGGCCGTTTCGCCTAAATCAATCGTATCTTTTTGTACTGTTTTGTTTATACTAAGATCAACAGTTGGTTCAACAGGTGTAACAATCATCACTTCTTCTATTGTAATACTTGCATTACTACTATTATTATTTGTTATAGTATCTGCTGGTTGGGTTTCTGCTATGTAAACCGAATTTAAAAAAGTGCCTATTTGATTAGGTAAAACATTTAAGGTTAGCGTAGCAATAGCCAATGGTGCCAAACTATCAATTTCCCAAATATTAGTTAATGCATAAAAAGCACCATTACTCAACTGATGATCGAGATAAGTAAATGAAGCCGGCATCAACTCTTCAATAAACACATTAGTAGCAGCTACGTTACTGTTGTTGGTTATCTCAATATCAAAGGCGACCGTTTCGCCTAAATCAATCGTATCTTTTTGTACTGTTTTGTTTATACTAAGATCTATAGATGGGCTTACCACTTGTTGCACCGTAATATTGGCACTATGACTATTATTTTGTAAGGTAGTGTCGGCAGGTAAGCTTTCAGCAATGTTAACAAAGTTGGTATAGTTACCAATTTTATTTGGCAACACATTTAAGGTAAGCGTTACTGTATCTTTGGCTGCTAAGCTTTTTACTTCCCATAAGTTTGATAATGCATAATAGCTGCCATCACTCAATTGATGAGAAAGATAAGTAAATGAGGAAGGCATCAACTCTTCTACAATCACATTTGTGGCAGCTTTATCGCTATAGTTAATTAACTCAATATTAAACGCTACAGTTTCCCCTAAATAAATAGAGGCTTTCTGTGCTGTTTTAGTAATACTTAAATCAATACCAAGAGGTGGAATTTCAGTTACGGTAACGGTTGCAGAACTGGTATTGTTAAAGCCCACCGAATCAGTTGGTTCCGATTCGAGAATGTTAACCGTATTGGTGAAGCTACCTGTTTCGTTGGCAATAGTGCTTAGTGTTAATGTTTCTGACTTTCCTGGTCTAATTGAATGTACAAACCATAAATTTGATAAAGAGTTATAGCTTCCAAAGCTTACCACATGGCTATGATAATCAAAAGAATTAGGTAGTATTTCTTCCACTATCACATTTTCCGCCTCAACATTACTGTTATTTGTTAAAACAATACTAAAATCAACAATACCATTTTGTAATACAACATTGTTTAAAGCTGTTTTTTTAATGCTTAGATCAGCAGCTGCTTCTGCAACAGAAAAATTAGCCGATGAAGTATTATTAGCTGAAAATTGATCTGGTTGATCGCTTTGTATTATTATAACTGTATTTTTAAAACTACCACTATTAATGGATGTTAAGCTTAAACTAAGGGTATCTTTACTTTGAGGCGCAATTGAATCTATATACCACCTATTAGTAGAAATGTCGTAAATACCACTACTTGCATTTTCGCTATTTATGTAAGAACCTGCAGGTAAATTTTCTTCTATTATAATTCCGGTAGCCAGTTCGTCACTTAAATTTTCTATCACTATTTCAAACAATGCTGCTTCGCCTATATTAACTACATCTTCAAAAACAAATTTTGTTATTTTAAGATCGATAGCTGGTTGCATTATAGTTATGTTAGCGTTACTTTCGTTGTTGAAACTATTAGTTTCTTTTTCATCAACTGATGTAATAACACAATTGTTGGTAAAAGTACCAAGCACATCACTTTCTACTTGCAAGGTTAATTTAGCACTAGCTTGTGGTAATAAACTATCAATTTGCCATTGCATATTAAATTGATTGTAAATGCCTAAACTTGTTAGGTGGCCAGCATAATTTAAATCAATAGGTAATATTTCATTTATTACAATATTGTGTGCGGTATTAAAAGCGCTATTGTTAGTAACCGTAATCAAAAATTTGCCCACTTCGTTTGCTGCAATAACGGGTGTTATGGTTTGTTTATTAATTGATAAATCTACCTCGGTAACTTTTATAAAATTTGCAGAGGTAGGATCATCAAAAGTATCATTACTAAACACACCATCAGAAGCATCTTGTACTAAAACATTTTGAGGCGTTGTTGCCTCACCAAAAATTTGGTTGTCAATAATTACAGTATTAGGATATGCACCAACGTTAATGGTAATTTCTAAGCGAGCTGTTTCGTTAGTTTGTAACGTGTTATTACCCGAAAGTAAATTGATATTAGCTAAGCCATTAAAGCTATTATTTATGGTTAAATTGGTTGAAAAATCGCTAATGGTAACATTATTTACTGGGTTAAATGCACTTAAATCATCTTGCAATTGAAGATTATTTAATACAATGTTACCTGTATTTTTTACTTCACAAACATATATTGCAGTAAAGCTACCATCACTATTTATTGTTGGGTTTGCAACCAAATTTTTAGTAATAGATAAAGCTGGTTTTGGAATTATAAATGGTGTTGGGGTTGGTAAATTTTCATCTTTAGCAGTACCTAAGTTATAACCAGACTTGTCTTCAACTGTTTTTCCAGAAGGGGTTTTGGCTAAAATTGAAGCACTATTAAACAAGGTATCAATATTATTAGCATAAGGCCCAATGTTTAATTGTAAATTAAAGGTAGCCAATTGGCCGGGTTGTAAATCATTTAAACCACTTAATAAATTAATGTCAGAAATTCCGTTGTAATTGGAGTTTGGCGAAATATTAGCCGAAGTAAACAAAACCTGCGCATTATTAATCGGTTCAAAATTAAGCAAGTCGTCAGTAACTTGCACTTCATTTAATAATGTATTACCAGTATTTTGTAGCACAAAGCTATATGTTAAATTGTAACTACCATCACTTTGCAGCCTTGGTAATTCATTTAACCGCTTTGCTAATAAAATTTCGCTATTTGTTGAGGTTATTGGTGTTTCAACAACTGCTCTTTCTGTTACTGTAGTTTTATTTGGTGATAATGCAAAAACATTAACTTCATTTTTTAAATTTTGCGGTATGGTATCGTAAGGGCCTACATTTATTAAGAGCTGCAATTTGGCCAACTCATCTGGTATCAAACGATCAAACCCAAACAACATATTATTGTTACTTAAACCATCGTAGGCAAAGTTTTGAGATAAATTAGGGGTAGCGTTTACTATTTCAACATTATTTAAGGTTTGATAAATTGACAACTCATCAATTAGCTGAAGATTACCAACCTCCACATTACCAATGTTTTTTACATCAATATTAAATAATAATTCGTAAGTACCATTGGTTAATTGTATAGGAGCGGATGCTAAGCTTTTGTTTATTAATATTTTAGGGGCCTCTGCATTAAAAATACTTTCCTCAGTAGCAACATCTTCCAAAACATTGCCAAGCGGATCTTTAGCGTTGGCAATAATAATATTTGTAATACTATTTGGAGGCGGATTGTATGGCCCAGAATTGATAGCTATAGCTACGGAGGCTTGTTCGCCTGGTAATAAAACATCTAAGCCGGTCAATAAATTTTTACTGTTAATGCCATCAAAAATTACATTTGGTGAAAGATTGGCAGATGGGCTAATAATAGTTACCTCATTTAATGGAGCGTATTGTGTTAGGTTTTCTAATAACTGTAAACCGTTTACAACAACAGCACCAGTATTTGCCAAATTAATAAAAAATAGTTGATCATAAGTACCATCAGTATTTAGTGTTGGCGGTTTAAGTAAAAGTTTATCAACCGTAATGGCTGCTTCAAAAAACTCGAAAGTAGCTGGTTCTTGGGTGCTTTTATACAGGTTTTTGTTAGTTGGGTCGAGCCCAGAAACTATTGCAGTATTTACAATAGTATTGTTATTGTTATTAAAAGGGCCAGCATTAACGGTAAGTTTAAAAGCTCCAATTTGTGAAGAACCTAAAATATCAATACCTGCAAGTGTATTGATATTAAACAACCCATCGTAAGATGGATTTAAAGAAAGGTTAGCAGTGGGTGAAGAAAGCACTGCACTATTAACAGGTGCAAAAGGCGCTAAGTCATCTTGTAACTGAAGATTTGAAATTTCAACTGGCCCTATGTTTCCTAAGTTTATTAAATATGAAAAAGTGTAAGATCCATCATTTTGTAAATCGGGTCCATCAATAAGGGTTTTACTTATTGCTAATTCCGGATCTGAAATATTAAATGGAGTTGGGGCAGTTGCTTCTGAAGTTAGCATGGTATTTATAGGGTCAAGACCAGAAGCAACCACTAAATTTTCTAAATTTTCTGGTAAACTTGAATAAGGGCCTACTACAATATCCAAATTAATAATACCAATTTCACCAGGTGCTAAGCTATTATTTGGCAATAGCAAATTGGAGTCGGTGGTACCATTGTAATTGCTGTTGGCAAATAATGTAAAAGATGGTAAGGTAACAGCGGTGCTTACAATTGGCGCAAAATTTGTCAAGTCATCTACAAGCTGAATATTATTAATTTGTGTGTTTCCTTTATTTTCAACACTTAATAAATATTTTATGCTGTAAGTACCATCATTATTTACTACTGGCCCACCAAAAAGCCGTTTTTGAACTAATAAATTAGATTGATAAGTCTCTAAGTTTACTAAAGCGGTATCTATATCTTCCACATCAATATTATTTGATGAATTTGCAATAGCGATTACGGTATTCAATAAACTGTCAGGATTGTTAGCAAAAGGGCCAGTATTTAACTCAATATTAAAAGTGCCGCCTTCGTTTGATTGTAGCACATCAATACCTGATAAAATGTTGGTATTAGTAAGGCCATCATAAGCCAAGTTTAAAGTAAGGTTTGATGATGCGTTTGAAACATTTAAGCTATTTATTGGGCCGAAATTATTTAAATCATCGGCTATTTGTAAATCGTTTAATTGTATTAAACCAGTATTACTAACCTGAATTAAGAAGTTAAAATTGTAGGTGCCATCTATATTAAGTATTGGCGCTGTTACTAAAGTTTTGGTTACGTCAATTTCTGGAGCTATAAAATCAATTGGGGTGTTAATAAAATCAGAGGCAGCCGCAGCTTGTTCATTTGGCAGGTTTGCAGTAACTGTTGCTACATTTTTTAAATTTGGTTTTGAGGTGCTAAATGGCCCAACATTTATATCTAAATCAATTGAACCACTTTCCGAAGGAGCTAAAATGCCAGTACCATTTAAAAGAAAGGTATTGTTAATGCCATCATAAGATCCATTTGGTGATAAATTGGAAGATAGGTTTTGGAAATTGATGGAGTTAACTGGTGCATAGTCTATCAAATCATCACTAATTTGAAGATTAGCTAAGCTTACGTTTCCATTATTAGTTACCGTTATTCTAAAAGTGATGTCATAAGTACCGTCTTCATTATCAGTTGGTCCCGCAACAACAAACTTGTTTATATCTAAATCTGTACTAAGTGCACCAAAATTTGTTACTACATTGTCATCTTTAAATATCTGTGTATCGTTTTCATCAAAGGCAGTAGCAATAGCAAAATTTGTAAGTTGATTAATATTATTTGAAAACGGCCCTACGTTTAAGAATATATCTAAACTTCCCGCTTCGCCAACCAGTAAAGTATTATTACCAGTTAATAAATTAACATTAAACAAACCATCATAAGCCGAATTTGGAGATAAGTTTGATGATGAGTTGGCTAAAGTGATACTATTTATTGGGGAAAAATCAGTTAAGGCATCTAATATTTGCAAATTATCAAGTGGTACAAAACCCGAGTTTTCAACCGTTATGTTAAAACTTAAATCATAAGTACCATTTTGATTTAAAACTGGTGCTGTTTTAATAGTTTTTACAATGGTTAAGTCAGAAAAGCCAGGGTCAAGCGTTAAAGGTGTTGGTTCGTTATTATTTAGCGGGCCATCTCCATCTGGGTCAACATCATTGCCATTTTGTGAGCCATCAGAAATTGTACTGCCATCAGAATCAACCGCAGAAACAAAAGCTTGATTTAAATAAGTACCACCCGGTTGAGGTACTATACCAACATTTGTTTCTATTCTAATTGTTGCACTTTCTCCAGAGGCAAGGCTGTCTGAACCTATCAGTAAATTATTATCTGAAGTACCATTAAAATCGGGGTTAATTGTTATATTATTTGTTGCACCAGTTAAAAGTACATTATTTATTGGTGCCATTGGCGGGCCGGCAAATGCTGCCGATAGGTTATCAATAATTTGTACATTGTTAGCAATTACTGGCCCAGTATTTTCTACTTTAATTTTGTAAACAATATTATAGGTTCCATTTGCTAAAATAGAAGATGAACTTACCAATTCTTTTGCAATACCAATTTGCCCTATTGGTGGGGTTGTTGATATTGGTGTTGGTTCTAAATTATCAGCCGGCCCATTGTTTTCAGGGTCAGGGTCTAAGCCATTGGTTGAGCTATCTGTTACGCTAATAAAAGATGGATCAAAACCTAAAGCGACAGCAGTATTATAAAATGTAGTATTGGTGTTTTGAGGAAGCGGCCCAAAATTTACTTCTAGGTCAACAAAACCATTTTCTCCAGGCGAAATTTGATCACTACCTAAAAGTAAATTAATATCGCTTACACCATTATAATTGGTGTTGCCAGAAATATTATTTGAGGTGTTTAATAAATTTACTGCATTAATATTGGGTGTAGGAGCAATTGAAAAGGTATTCGATAAATCGTCAGTAATTTGTAAATTTTTGATTGATACATTGCCTGAATTTTCAACAAAAAATCTTAATAAAATATTAAAAGTACCATTGGGTAAAAGTGCTGGGCTACTAATAAGTGCTTTTGATAAACCTAATAATGGGTTTGGTGGTTCGTAGCTGGTAATGGCAGAATCATTTTCTTGCAAATTATTGCCTGCCGGATCTTTGGCTGATACAGTTGCTATATTTTCTGTATTATATAAATTATTGCCATACGGGCCACTGTTAATTGTTATCTGCAAAAAACCTATTTCATTACTCGATAAATTATCGGTACCTGTTAATAAATTAATATCAGTTAAGCCATTGTACCCAATATTGTTGTTGAAATTGGCAGATACATTTGAAATACCTACATTGTTAAGCGGAGCTAAAATGTTTAAATTATCAGAAATCTGAAGATTAGTTAAGTCTGTATTACCAGAATTAGTAACCTCAATTAAATAAACGGTTTCATAAGTACCATTGCTTTGTAAGGTAGGGCCATCTAAAATACTTTTATTAATTACAACTGTAGGGTTAACAGCTGGCAAAATGGTGTTTACGTTGCTGGTGTCAGAAATTATAGTTGCACCCGGGTCAGTACCATTTACAATACCTGAATTTGTAATACTTACAATATTTGTGGCAAATGGACCAACGTTTAAATTAAGTTGTACACTAGCAGTTTCGCCAGGTACTAAGGTGCTATTTGCTATTAAAATACTTTGATCGTTTATACCATTATAATTTGCGTTGCTTGATAAATTTGCTGAGGTATTGGATAGATTAACCGTGTTAATGGGTGAAAAATTTGACAAGTCATCAAAAATTTGAATATTACTTAAATTCGCATTTCCATTATTCGAAATATCAATACTGTAAATAATATCAAAGCTGCCATCGTTGTTTAAAACTGGTGTTCCAACATTATTTTTAGTAATGCTAATTGCTGGCTCTTGTTCTGGTAAAACTACGGGTTCATCAGCTATTTCAGCCACTTCATTACCAGCCGGGTCTTGGGCAGTAACTTCTATTTGGTTAGCAATATTTGTTGGGGTAAAGCTGTAAGGGCCTACGTTGGTTACAATATCAAAAATAGCGGTTTCTCCAGGAGCTAAATTATCATTACCTAGTAAGGTATTAAAATTTGAAACACCATTGTAAGATGAGTTTGGTGATACATTTGAAGAAGTATTAACCACACTTACCCCATTTACTGGCGTAAAAATGTTTAACTCATCAACAACTTGTATGCTACTCAAATCTACATTACCGATGTTAGTTAATCTTATGTTAAATTCTAAATCAATAGTTCCGTCTGCATTTAACATTGGGGTATTTAATAGCGTTTTTTCTACATTTAAACTTGCTTGTAAAGCTGAAAAGAAGGTTTCAACAGCATCTGTGCTGTTAACAGTTTCGTTGCTTGGGTTGGTGCCAAATACAGTGCCTTTATTTAAAATAAAGTTTGATGGCGTGCTTGAGTAGGGCCCAACATTTATGGTAATTTCAAAACTTCCCAACTCGTTAGGTGCAAAACTGTCAATTCCTAATAATACCGCTAAATCTGAAATACCATTATAAGAAGCATTTGGCGAAATATTTGCCGACGTATTGCTAATTGCAATATTATTTACGGGTGAAAATGCGTTTAAATCGTCTATAATTTGAATTGCATCTAAACTTACACTACCAGTATTTTTGATTTCAAAACTGTATTTTATATCGTAAGAACCATCTGCCTTAAGCCTTGGTGGTGTAGTTAAATTTTTGTTTATACTAATAGAAGATACAACTGGGTTTAGTGGTGTAGAAATATTATTAGAGCTATTTATTGTATTGCCAGTTGGATCAAATGCAGAAGCTGAAGCTGTGTTATTAAATGAATTAGTGTTAATTGTACTGTCGTAGGGGCCAACATTTACTGTTATTTCAAGTGATGCTTTTTGCCCATTGTCAAGTTGATCATTTCCTCCTAAAAGCGCACTATTTGTTAAACCATCATACAGCGGATTTACATTAATGTTTGGAGAAGGATTATTTATGGTAACAAAATTGATTGGGCTAAAATTGCTTAAATCATCAATTAGTTGCACATCGTTTAAAGTAACGTTTCCATTATTATCTAATTCAATAAAAAAATCTAAATCATACGTACCATCGCTATTAGCAGTATTGGTTCCATTAAATGTTTTAGTAACTACTAAGCCAGTATTTGGAGTTGGTAAATCTGTAACCTCTGTATCAACAGAGTTGATAACTTCATTTAAAGGATCAATTGCACTAGCATTAATACTATTTGATAAGGTTCCAGCGGCTGGTGTTTGGGCATACGGGCCAACATTGATCAACATAGTAAAATTACCACTTTCGTTAGGCAACAGGTTGTCAAAACCTTGTAGCATGTTTAAATCATTTATACCATCAAAATTTGCATTTAAGGAGATGTTAGCAGAAGCAGTATTAGTAGTAACAGTATTTATTGGTATATAAGCAGAAAGATCATCCGCTAATTGTATATCAGTTAATATAACATTTCCAGTATTTTCAATTGAAATTTTAAACTCAATAGTATAAGTACCATCTACATTTAGTGTTGGCTGGCCAATTAATTCTTTTTTAGTATTTAGTTTTGAAACTGCCAATGGTAGCTGAGTATTAATAACTGCATTTTCTGAAACTTGCGTACCATTTGGGTTTTCAGCATTAGCTAATGCAGTATTTTGAATAGTATTCACTGCAATTGGTGTGGGCCCAAAGTTTACATTTACATTAAGCCTACCTGTTTCATTAGGTGCTAAAACATCATTACCTAATAAAGTATTTACATCTGTAATACCATTATAAGATCCATTGGAAGACAAACTACCAGATGTATTGGTAATGCTTACGGAGTTTAATGGTGAAAGTGCATTTAAATCATCTTCAATTTGAACATTATTTAGATTAACATTTCCGGTATTAGTAATTTCAATTAAATAGGTGGCATCATAAGTTCCATCAATATTTAATGTGGGGGCACTAAGCACAGTTTTATTTATTGACAAACTGCTTGATGTAAGCTGTAAATTTATTGGCTCGCTATCCGTATTATTTATTGAGGTGCCATTTGGCGAAAAGCTATTTACATTAGCAATGTTATTAATATTTGTTGGTAGGGTAACGTAAGGCCCAACATTAAGCGTAACATCAAATTTCCCAACCTCACCGGGTAATAAAAAATCGAAACCAGTAAGTGTATTATTGTTGTTAATACCATTGTAATTACTATTAGGTGAAATATTAGCAGATGCGCTGGTAACGAACGTTTGATTAATTGGAGCTAAACTATTTAAGTTGTCTGTTACCTGTATATCGGTTAAGGTAACTTCACCAGTATTAGTAAGCTCTATTCTATAAACGATATCATAAGTTCCATCATTGTTTATTGAAGGCCCGCTTAAGGTAAGCTTATCAATTGCTAAAGATGCAGTTGGTTCATTTATGGTAATTATTTCATCATCATTATCTACAATTTGTTGATTAGCATTTGTAAAAGCGGCAACTTCTGCAATGTTTGTGAAAAATTGCTGACCGGTATAAGGTCCTACATTAACTTCTATAATAAAGCTACCACTTTCATTAGGTTTTAGGTTGTCAATTCCTTGCAAAGCATTAATGTCTAAAATTCCATCAAAAGTTCCGTTTGGTGAAATATTAGCAGATGCATTAGATATGGCAGCACTATTAACATTATTAATAACATTAAAATCATCGGTAACTTGAATATTATTTAGGGTAATATTGCCAGTATTTTCTATATCAATTTTAAAAAACAAATCGAAAGTACCATCATCATTTGGGCTGGGTATATTAACTAGTGTTTTCACAATGTTTATATTAGGGTTAGGCGTAGCAAAAAAAGCATCAGTAGCGCTTTGGTTGGTCAAGGTATTTCCAAACAATGTTAATATTTCCGCATCTATGGTATTTGGTATAATATTTTGAACAGGATTATAAGGCCCACTATTAACAGATAAGTAGAAAACAGCATTTTCTGCTGGAGCCAAAACGTTAGCGGATTGTAATAGATTAACATCAAGTACGCCATCAAAATTACCATTGGGCGTTACATTACTCGAAAAATTAAAAACATTGGCGCTATTAATTGGCGCAAATTGTGTTAGATTATCGAATACCTCTAAGTTGCTCAAATTAACATTTCCAGTATTGGTTACTTCTATTCTAAAAGAATAATCGTAAGTACCATCTATATTTAAAACTGGGGCTTCAAATAGCGTTTTGGAAACATTAAAATCGCTTACAATTGTAGAAAATTGAGCGTTTACAATTGCAGTATTATCAACAATATTTCCTTCGGGCGATGTGGCCGTTGCTTCAGCATTATTTGCTATTGTAGCAAAATTATTATTAGGCCCCACATTTATGATTAGTTTAAAACTACCTATTTCTGAAGGTGCTAAACCATCATTACCAACAAGTAAGTTGGTACTTGTAATGCCATCAAAATTTGCATTTATAGTAATATTTGGTGTGTTACTACCAAAGCTTACATTATTAACGGGCGCAAAAGCACCTAATGCGTCAGTAATCTGTAAGTCAGTTAAGTTTACATTGCCAGTATTTTCAACAAAAAAATCAAAAGTAATATCATAACTTCCATCATCATTTAATGTTGGCCCACTACTTACACTTTTATTAAGATCAATTGTTTCAACTACTGATGGGAAAGTTGCAGATACAGCGGAATTACTGTTTACTGCACTTCCGTCAGGTGCAGCGGCATTAACATTTGTTGTGTTAAGAATATTTGAAAAACTACCATCAGGCCCAACATTAAAAATTAGTTGAAATTGTGCAGTTTCTAATGGATTTAAACTGTCTGTGCCAATAAGTATATTGGTATTTGCTAAACCATCAAAAGCAGTATTGTAGGAAATATTTGGTGTGCTAGTTCCAAAATTAATAGTGTTGATGGGCGTAAAAGAACTTAGGGCATCGCTTACTTGCATATTTGTTAAAATTACATTGCTGGTATTCTGAACAAAAAAATCGAAAACGATATCGTAAGTGGCATCCGTATTTAATGTTGGTTTACCATTAACAGATTTTATAATATAAATACTTTCAATTGTTGGAGGAAAATTTACGGGAATGGAGCTTATATCATTTACTACAGTGCCATCAGGTGCGGTTCCGCTTATATTGGCTTGGTTACTTATGCTTGAAAAATTACTATCAGGCCCAACATTAATTATCAATTGAAAATTACCAGTTTCAGCAGGGGCAAACAGATCTGTTCCTAAAAGTAAATTAGTATCAGCAGATCCATCAAAAGCAACATTTGTTGAAATATTGGGTGTATTTGTGCCAAATGCAATATTATTAATTGTCGCAAAAGCAGTTAACACATCTGTAACCTGTATGTTGCCTAAATTGACATCACCTGTATTTTTTACTGTGAAATCGAATGTAATATCATAAGTTCCGTTAGCATTTAAAGTTGGCCCATTGCTAATTGTTTTTGCAATATCAACTACTGGGGCTGGTGCTGGAAAATTTACGGTAACAATACTGCTTTCACTTACTGAAGTTCCATCGGGTGCAGTACCAGTAAGATCAGCCTCATTGTCAATAGTTGTAAAATTATTGCCAGGCCCAACATTTAAGATTAATTGAAAACTACCAGTTTCAGCAGGTGTAAAAGTGTCTGTACCCACAAGTAAATTTGCATCAGTTAAGCCATTAAACGAACTATTTAAAGTAATGTTAGGCGTATTTGTGCCAAATGCAATGTTGTTTGCTGGCGCAAAAGGAGTTAACACATCTGTAATTTGTAAATTATTTAAGTCAACAGCGCTAATATTTTCGATCACAAAGTCAAAAGTAATATCATAACTTCCATCAGCATTTAAAGTAGGGCCACTAGCAATAGATTTTGTGATAAAAGAGGGCACACTTTTCGCATTTTCGTCAATTTCATTAGCATACAAAGCAAATATTGATGCTAAAATGCATAGTATTATTGCAAAAGTTTTTTTTATTTTGAGATTGGTAGAGATAAATATGTTAATTTTACTCATTGAAATAGTTTTATTAAAAAAATTGAGGACATCAAAAAACATTTTTTAGCTAACGCATATTTTACGTTTATTAGACATATATAGTTACCTTTACTTAGGTGATATTTATTATAAGTAGGATAGGTTATAAGATGATTTATTTGCCGTCACACAAATATTGATGTAAATAGTTCGTTTGTAAACATAGGCACTAAATAAAAATTGATGAAAAAAAATCTCTTACTCTTTTTGGTAATATGGGTAGTAATTTTAAATGTACAAGCTACTCATAACAGAGCTGGAGAAATCACTTATGTTCATCGTGCTGATGAAAATAATCAATACCGATACGAGATAATAATTACTACCTACACCAAACAAAGTAGTTTTAATGCTGATAGAGACAGCCTTACTATTAATTGGGGAGATAACTCTTCAACGGTATTGCCCAGAAATAACGGTTTCTTAATTGACGGGAATTTTAATGGAGAATTGCTTGGCAATGATATCAAAAAAAATGTGTACAGCGGTATTCATAATTACCCTGGCCCCGGTGAATACCTATTGTGGATGCAAGATTTAAATAGGGTAGATAGCATCGTAAATATTAATTATGGTAATTCTATGAACGAACCTTTTTACATTGAAAATACCTTAAAAATTTTAGACCCTCAATTTTACAGTTTTAATAATAGCCCACAATTATTGCAACCACCAATAGACTTTGCAGGGCTTGGTATACCTTATATTCATAACCCAAATGCTTTTGATGTTGATGGCGACAGCCTTCACTTTGAACTAATAAAGCCAGAAGTAGCAACGGATGAAGCCGTTTCTAATTATGATTATCCTGATAGTGTAGCTTCAGGCCCTAACAATAGTTACTTTTTAAACCCTGTAACTGGAGAATTTGTTTGGGATGCGCCTCAACAAACTGGTATTTATAATATTGCCATTAAAATAAGTGAGTTTAGAGATGGCTTATGTATTGGTACTATGCGTAGAGATATGCAAATAATAGTGGTAAAAACGGATAATTTGCCACCGATTTTATCTGCATTAAATGATACTTGTATTATTGCAGGTAGCACTATTAAAGTTAATATTGAAGCAATAGATGATGACCCAGAAATTATAGTTGATGGGTTCGGTGGTTCTTTTGAGCTTGAAAATTCACCAGCTACCCTAACAATAGATTCAATGGTAGCTGGCCTAACCCAAGCTACTTTTAATTGGGAAACAAATTGCAACCACATTTTAAACCAACCTTATACCATAGTAATTAAAGCGGAAGATGAAAACGCAAGTAATGCTGCGCACATTACCTTGGCAGATTTATCAACTTGGTTAATAAATGTGGTACCACCTGCACCACAAAACCTCACTTATCAAATAATAAATAAAAGTAATGTTTTATTAAGTTGGCAAAATCCTTATGCCTGTTTCGATGCAGATAAATTTTACGGCTTTTCAATATGGAGAGGGCAAGGTTGTGACACCATACAAGCTGAAATATGTGACGTTGATAATGGCTTAAGTGGTTACGAACAAATTGCCAGTAACTTAAATGATTATATGTTTTTAGATGAAACTGCCTTAAAAGGAGTTGCCTATACCTATAAAGTAGTTGCAGAATTTGCAGAAATATCCTTAGGTGGTTTTCCTTTAAATGTGGTGCAAAGTATACCTTCAAACGGAGGCTGCGTATTTTTGCCAAGTGATGTGCCTGTTATAACAAATGTAAGTATTACCACCACCAATGAGCTTACTGGCGAAGCTTACTTAGCTTGGTCAAAACCAAACGGCGAAGCTTTAGATACCATTTTTAATACGCCTCCTTATGTGTACAAAGTTTTTAGGTCAGATGGTATTGGCACTACTAATTTTAATTTAATAACCGAAACTGCACCAGCAAATACATTTGCAGCAGCCAACGATACTATTTTTATTGATGAACAAATAAATACACAAACAAAAGCTTACACCTATAAAATTGGCTTTTATTCAGCTGCCGATTTAGTGGGCGATTCTAATGCCGCCTCCTCGGTTTTTTTAAATGCTTTACCAGGCAGCACTACCGCTAATTTAAGTTGGAGTTTCCAAGTACCTTGGTCAAATAATCAATATATTATTTATAGAAGCGAATCAGGCACTTCAACCTTTGACTCAATAACTACTGTTAGTAAAAATAAATTTACCGATGAAAATTTGATAAATGGCTTAGAATATTGTTACTATGTAGAAGCTATTGGTACTTATGAAACAGTTGGTATTATTGATCCGTTGATTAATTTATCGCAAATTAATTGCGCCATACCAGTAGATACAATGCCACCTTGCACACCAGAACTAACCCTTACAAATGATTGTAGTTTAAATTTATTGGTTTGGGAAGAAGATAACTTTAGAAACGATTTAAATTGGCAACCGTGCACCGAACCAGATTTACAAGCCTACAATATTTACTATGCTACCGATTCTGTAGCAAACTTAACTTTGTTAGCAACCATTAACGAATTGTCCATAACCGAATTTCAACATTTTATAAACGGAAGTATTGCAGGTTGCTATTCGGTTACCGCTATTGACTCCTTTAAAAATGAAAGCCCATTAAATAACATTGTTTGTATAGAAAATTGTTTAAATTTTGAATTGCCAAACACCTTTACCCCTAACAACGATGGGCAAAACGATACATTTGAAGCTATTAACAACAGGTTTGTACAACGCATCGACTTAAGAATATTTAACCGTTGGGGTAATTTGGTATTTAAAACAACGGCGCCTAACTTTGAGTGGGATGGTACAAATATGGCCAACAACAAACCATTGGCCGATGGCGTTTATTTTTACACTTGCGACGTATTTCAAACAACCACACAAAATGCAGAACTTTTAGCTTTTAACTTAAACGGATCTATTCATCTTATAAAAAAAACAAACTAAATTGTTTACAGGTATAATTGAATGCATTGGCCAAATAGAAGCCATTATAAAAGAAAAAGCAAACCTTCATTTTAAAATAAAGTCAAGCATTTCAAATGAACTAAAAATAGATCAAAGTGTAGCGCATAATGGGGTTTGTTTAACGGTTGTTAAATGTAATGCTAATACACATACCGTAACTGCAATTAATGAAACCTTAAAACGCACAAATCTTACACATTTAAAAGTTGGAGATTATGTAAATTTAGAACGATGTATGAAAGTAAATGATCGGTTAGATGGTCATTTTGTACAAGGCCATGTTGATGCAACTGCTGCCTGCACAAAAATTTTGCAAGAGCAAGGTAGCTGGAAATTCTATTTTAAAATAAACCAACCAACCAGCGAAGTATTTGTAAATAAAGGTGCGGTAACTATAAATGGCGTTAGTTTAACAGTTGTAGACGATGACTTAAACAACTTTAGTGTAGCCATTATACCTTATACATATCAAAACACTATATTTAATAAAATTGAAGAGAACGATATTGTAAATATAGAGTTTGATATAATTGGTAAGTATATTTCAAAACTTTACAATAGCACTCAAAATGGTTAATAAGCTTGATTTTTTATGAAATAAACTCTATAATTGCCAAGTATTTAAAAATTAATTTAATCAACACTAATTTAAAAACGGAAGCGGAAGAAATGACAATATTAAACACATCAGCCAGCGAAGATGTTAAAAAAACCTTTGAACCACTCGAAATAATTTATCAAGATAAGTATTTGGTAGGTATTAATAAACCGCACGACTTATTGGTTCATCCCTCTGACAAAAGTAATGAGGAAAGACCTACTGCAATGTATATACTTAAGCAACAATTGCAAAAATGGATTTATGTTACCCATAGGCTTGATAGTAAAACATCGGGCGCATTATTATTTGCAGTTAATGCAAAAGTTCAAAAAAAAATAAATTCGCAATTTGAAAAACGACTCAACAAAAAAATATATTATACCATTGTTAGAGGTTATACAGATAGTGAAGGAACGATAGACTATGATTTAACCAATACCAAAGGCCAAACACAAAGCGCCATTACCCGTTACCAAACCGTAGCCCAAACTGAAATTGATTTACCATTAGGAGAACACAATACTTCAAGATACTCATTAGTAAAAGTGATGCCAGAAACGGGCAGGTATCATCAAATACGGAAACATTTCGCACATATCGATCATCCAATAATTGGCGACAGACCGCACGGGTGCAATAAACAAAATCGACTTTTTAAAGTCCATTTTAAGTCAACTACCATGTTTTTGCACGCCAGTTCTTTAACCTTTATGCACCCTCGTTTAGAAGAAGAAGTTATCATAAAAGCCAACTTCCAAACCCCCTTTGTAGCTATGGTTAAAACATTAGCATTTAAAGGAGTTGATGAAATATTGGCGATTAAATAATTTGGTATTTAGAAGCGAAACAGTTTAACTCATAGAAATTTTTGGTCCCGCTATCCATTCAAATGCCGTTGCTTTGCTACAAAATCTGCGCTTCAAAACGGCATAACCATTCCTATCGGGGCTATATTGGAAACTTTGTTCTCCGTAAAATAATTTAGTCAAAAGTTTTTTTAAATAAAAACCTACATCGCAATCTTACCTGGCCGTCTCATCAACCTATTCCATCTTATCTTACTAAAACCTTTTTTAAACTTATCTAAAGATAGCCAAATTAAAACAGGCTTGCCCACTATGTGATCTTCTGGTACAAAACCCCAATACCTCGAATCTAATGAGTTGTGGCGGTTATCACCCATCATAAAATAATAATTCATAGCAAAGGTATAATCAGTAGTAGCTTGGCCGTCAATTAATATTTTGTTGCCTTTAACTTCTAAATCGTGGCCTTCATAAACGGTAATCAGCCTTTTATAAAGCGCAATATTCTCTTTAGTAAGGCTAACAGTTTCACCTTTTTTAGGTATAGTTATTGGCCCAAAGTTATCAACAAAAAAATTAAAGTTTGCTGTATCAGATGGGAAAATTCTCATATCAAATCTTTCTGGTAATGGAGTCAGTTTACCAACATTATTAAACCCTGCAATCTTTTTTTTGTTTTCTTCGGTAAGGGTTAACAAATATCTCCCATCTTGCAATTTTATATTTTCATCTCTATTACTTGATAAATTTAGTTTCCTCCGCATCCCTTTAATACTTAATGGACTCCCGTTTTTAGTAGTTACAATTCTCTTTTCCTCATAATTTTCTGGGTTTTCACCTATTTCACCATTAATATAAACTTGCCCATCTCTAACTTCTATTTCATCGCCAGCTATAGCCACACATCTTTTAATGTAATTTTCACGTTTATCAACAGGTCTAAAATCTTCTTCTGGATAATTAAACACTACAATGTCATTTCGCTTCACATTTTGCCAACCCCAAAGTCTTTTATAAGGCCATTTCACCCATTCCACATACGATTTTATGTTAAGTTTAGGTATGGTATGATGTACCAACGGAAAAGCCAAAGGGGTGTTAGGTATACGCGGCCCATAATGTAACTTACTCACAAACAAATAATCACCAACCAATAAACTTTGTTCCATACTTGGGGTTGGTATGGTATAAGCTTCTATGGCAAACATTCTAATAAATGTAGCGGCAACAACGGCGAAAATTATAGCTTCTGTCCACTCTCTGGCTATTGATTTACCGCTGCTACTTTCTTGTTCTAATTTTTCGGCAGGGCTTAAATATTGCACCTCTTTTTGCATGCCAATGTAAGGTGTGTAAAATGGCGCACCCAACAAACCAAATAATGCCTGATACCATTTAAATTGCCCAAACGATTTTAGCAACTCTGTTTGCATTAATATAAAATACAACACATTTACAATTGGAATAAACAGCCAAATTAACCATCGCTTTGGCTTTCCAATTATTTCAATCCATTCCTTCCAATTTAAAATTGGTACTAATGCTTTCCAACCAGGCTTACCCGCTTTTTCAAAAAGCAGGTACAAACCAAAGTGAAATAATATCAAACTCAAAACTAAAAAGACTAAAAAACCCATATATTAATTGTTACTTATGTAAATTAGTAAAGTTGAAAAAATAAATTGCTCCAAATTTTGCCAAAGAATTTTTTTAATATACACAGATTAAAAACACAGCCATTATGGAATTAATACGGCGAGTATTTTTGACGAAGTAGATTAAAAAATATCAAACTCAAATACAAGTTATTTATTTCGCTTTACTCAGCAAAATTTCTGCAATATTACGTAAATTAAAAATTTCTATTGCATAAGTTTAAAGCATAAGTAGCGCTTTAATATAATTTTTAATTAAAGGCATTCAAATGCTAATTTCTATTAGGCTTAATTTTTATTTTTAAAATAAACATTTTTAATGTTTGTTTATTTTGTTTTATGAGGTATTGATGCTATTTATACAAGCACACAAAATAAAATTAAATGCGCCACCAAAATTATCGCCATTAAGTTTTTCAAAGCGAGCAGAAAAGGTACTTGATAAGTGAAAAACACCTGCACAAAGCTGGTTTTTAAAATTAAGTTTAATAAAAAATTATTGATCGGGTACAAATTGATCCTACCATTATACCACACCAGTTTCGTTTATATATGCTTTGCATAAAGCCTTGGGTTTGGTTTTAGCGGAAGGCTTAGAAAACCGTTGGCAACATCATCAAATGGTACACCAATATTTAAAGAAAAGTTTAGAAAACTTAGGATTTAAATACTTTGTAAAACCGGCACCTCGGTTACCTAATTTAGATGCTGTTTTTTTGCCAGATGCTGTTAAGCACGAAGCTAAACTGCGCCAACAATTTTTAAACAAATATAATATTGAAGTTGGTGGCGGTTTAGAAGCCCTTGCCGGCAAAATTTGGCGAGTAGGTATTATGGGTGAAAATTGTACAAAAAACCACGTAAACATGCTAATAGGGGCATTGCAAAACTTGTTGTAATATAGCTTAAATTATAATTGTCTTTAAAACCAAATTAATGTAAATTTGCAATTGTAATATTCTGTATGAAGAAATCTCACATATCTGCATTATTCGTTATAGCAATAGCTATTGCTGGTATCATCGCCATGTCAAGTGATTATAGTTCTTATGCTACTTTTGAGCAAGCAACCGCACAAGTTGGTAAACAATTTAGAGTTGTTGGTAATTTATCTGAAAGTAAAGAAATGCATTACGATCCTATAAAAGATCCTAATTTGTTTACTTTTCAAATGGTTGATAAAGCGGGCGATGAAAAGAAAGTTGTTTTTTATGGTAGTAAACCTAGAGATTTCGAACGATCGGAAGATATTGTATTAACAGGCCAAATGGAAGGAGATGTTTTTGAAGCTGCTAACATTTTATTAAAATGCCCAAGTAAATACGTTGAAGATGAAATTGAAATAAGAGAATATTCATCAAATAAAGCAGGTTGATGGAAGTCAACTTTCTAAACGAGGCTACTTTACCAGGGCAAATTGGGCATTTATTAGCAATTATTGGTTTTGTAGCAGCTCTTTTCGCCTCCATCAGCTACGCCATAAGTACCCAAAGTCGTTTAATAGTCAATCAAAAATCGTGGCGAAGGCTGGGCAGAATAGGTTTTTCATTAAATGTGTTTTCTATTATTGGTATCGTAATAATTATATTTTTACTCATACTAAATCACAAGTTTGAATACCATTATGTCTGGTCGCACTCTAGCTTAGCATTACCTGCTCGGTATATGATTTCTTGCTTTTGGGAAGGCCAAGAAGGTAGTTTTTTGTTATGGGCATTTTGGCATGCTATATTAGGTATCATAATAATTTTTACGGCTAAAAAGTATGAAGCACCTGTAATGGCTGTGCTGTGTATTACCCAATTTTATTTAGCCAGTATGTTGCTTGGTATTTATTTTTTCGATTATAAGATAGGAAGCACTCCTTTTATTTTGCTGCGCGATTTTATGTCAAACGCTCCAATTTTTCAACGGGCCGATTATTTAAATTTTATAGAAGATGGTAATGGCTTAAACCCATTATTGCAGAATTATTGGATGACCATACACCCACCAACATTATTTTTAGGTTTCGCATCAACATTAATACCATTTGCATTTGTAATTGCAGGCTTATGGAAAATGGATTTTTCAAAAGAATGGACTTTACAAACCCTTAAATGGTCGCTTTTTTCGGGCGGCATATTAGGCTTGGGCGTTTTAATGGGTGCAGCTTGGGCCTACGAATCACTAACCTTTGGTGGTTTTTGGGCTTGGGATCCGGTTGAAAATGCATCGTTAGTACCGTGGCTCACCTTAGTAGCAGGTATTCATACATTAGTAATTTATCACCATACCGGTTATTCCTTAAAAGCAAGTTTAATAATTTTAATTATCACCTTTTTATTAATACTGTATTCAACATTTTTAACGCGTAGTGGCATTTTGGGCGATACTTCTGTACATTCGTTTACCGATTTAGGGATGTCGGGTCAGTTGATAGTATATATTTTAATGTTTGCCATACCGGCTACCGTGTTATTTATTTACAGATACAATAGCTTGCCTGGTAAAGAAAAAGAAGAGAAAATTTACAGCCGCGAATTTTGGATGTTTGTTGGTTCATTAATAGTGGTTTCAATTGCATTGTATATTGCTGTAGATACCAGTTGGCCAGTAATTAACAAACTATATGGTACTAATATTACCATTACAGATCCAATAAATCATTACAACCGCTATTCAATTTGGTTTGCGATATTAATAATGTTGGGCACAGGCTTAGTGCAATTTTTAAAATACAAAACTAACGATCTTACTAAATGGATAAAACAACTAATTGTACCAATAATACTTACGGTTATATTCACAGTATTGTTGGCTATAGAATCTGGTATTAGCAATTTTGTTTATTTAATTTTAATGTTTACGGGTATTTTTGGGGTTACCGCCAATTTTACATACATTGTAAATGTTATAAAAGGAAAGATAAAAGTATCTGGCCCAGCTGTTGCACATATTGGTTTTTCTTTAATTATGATCGGTATTTTGCTATCTGCTGGCGACAAGGAAGTGATTTCTGTAAATACCATGAATGTAGATTTTGGAGAAGCATTTGATGAAAAAAATCGTCGCCAAAATGTTTTACTGCAAAAAGACATGCCTATTAATATGGATGAATACCGTATTACTTACAAGGGAGATTCTGTTTCGGGCGCAAACATCTATTACAAAGTAAATTATGAAAAGTTAAAAGGAGAAAAAGTTGTGGAGTCCTTTAATTTATATCCTAATGCTCAGCACGATGAAAAAATGGGCTTAGTAGCAAGCCCAGATACAAGGCACTATTTAACTAAAGATGTTTATACACACGTTTCGCAAGTGCCTCAGCGCAATATCGATCCAAGTGAATTGAAAACCGAATTGTACGAGTTTAAATTAGGCGTTAATGATTCAACCACCACCACTAATTTTGCCTTAAAATTAGCAGGTTTTAATCCTACCCCAACAAATTTAAATTACATACCAGCAGAAGGAGATATTGCCATTGGAGCCATTTTAAAAATTAACAATGGATTGAATACTTACACTGCCGAGCCAATATTTTACATACGCAATAATTTAATTGAGGCCATACCAGCCCAAGTGCCAGAAGTGGGTTTAACCATAAACTTTACCAACGTAAACCCCGAAACAGGTAAAGCCAGCATTGAAATTTTAGAGCAAGAAAAAGTACCAGAATACATAATAATGAAAGCCATCATATTTCCATATATTAATGTGTTATGGTTGGGTTGTATTTTAATGGTTATGGGTTTTTGGCTAAGTGTATGGCGAAGGTACAGCGAGCAAAAAAGATTAAAAGTTACTAATAATTAGCACTATTTTTTAACAGTATTATGAATTTAGAACAACTAACCGCCATTTCACCTATTGATGGAAGGTACAGAAATAAGGTGGACCAATTAGCTAATTATTTTTCGGAGTTTGCCTTAATAAAGTATCGTGTAAAAGTTGAAGTTGCCTATTTTGAGGCGCTTTGTAAAATACCCTTACCGCAGCTGGCAGCGGTAACCGACAAACAGTTAACTGCTGCACAAAATATAGTTCAAAATTTTTCTTTGCAAGATGCGCAATCAATTAAACATACAGAAAAGATAACCAATCACGATGTAAAGGCGGTTGAGTATTTTATAAAAGAGAAATTTGAAGCATTACAATTAGGCTCAGTTAAAGAATTTGTACACTTTGGGCTTACTTCACAAGACATTAATAATACCGCAGTACCAATAAGTATAAACCATTTTTTAAATGATGTATACTACACTGATTTGCAAAACTTAATTGATGCCATAAACACTTTGAGCAAGCAATGGGCAACAATACCAATGTTAGCAAAAACACACGGACAACCTGCTTCACCAACTTATTTGGGTAAAGAGTTTAAAGTTTTTTGGCAAAGATTAACCAACCAACTACAACAATTAAAGCAAATACCTGTAATGGCCAAGTTTGGCGGAGCTACAGGTAACTTTAATGCACATTTTGTAACTTATCCTAATATAGATTGGCACCGTTTTGCTGATGATTTTGTAGAAAATAAATTAGGATTGCAACGCTGTTACCCAACTACTCAAATTGAACATTATGATAATATGGCAGCTTTGTTTGATAACTGTAAACGCATAAATACTATTTTAATTGATTTTTGTAGAGATCTTTGGAGCTATATTTCAATAGACTATTTTAAGCAAAAAATAAAAGCAGGCGAGGTAGGTTCTTCTGCAATGCCACATAAAGTTAACCCAATCGATTTTGAAAATGCAGAAGGTAATTTAGGAATTGCTAATAGCTTGTTAAACCATTTGTCAGAAAAATTGCCCATTAGCCGTTTGCAGCGCGATTTAACTGATAGTACCGTTAGCCGTAATATTGGTGTACCGTTTTCACATATTATTATTGCTTTTACTTCAATAAAAAAAGGTTTAAATAAATTAATATTAAATGAAACCAAGTTACATCAAGATTTAGAACAAAATTGGGTAGTTGTAGCAGAAGCAATTCAAAATATATTAAGAAGAGAAAACTACCCACAACCTTATGAAGCCTTAAAAGCATTAACCCGAACCAATAGTAAAATAAACGAGCAAATAATGCACCAGTTTATTGACGGATTGGAAATTACGGCAGCAATTAAAACAGAATTAAAAGCCATTACACCATTTAATTACACTGGTAAGTAATAATACATCTTACACTCCAATTGGTAAAAGCAATGTTTTAAACCCCCAACAAAGCCTTAGCATTTTCAACAGCGGTTTCCCCTACTTGGCTGCCACCTAACAATTCCGATATATTTTGGATGCGCTTTTCTAAACTCAATTTTTCAATGCTGGTAAAGGTGTTGCCTTTATCGGTTTGTTTGTATACTTTAAAATGATGTTGGCCTTTGCTGGCCATTTGCGGTAAATGGGTAATACAAATTACTTGATGTTTGTTAGCCAAATCTTCTATTTTATCGGCTACTTTTTCGGCAGCAATGCCAGAAATACCAGCATCAATTTCATCAAAAATAATAGTAGGTAAGGCCACTTTACCAGCCATTAAATTTTTAATACACAACATTACCCTCGAAATTTCGCCACCAGAAGCCACTAACTTTATGCTTTTAGCTGCGCTGCCCGGGTTGGCACTAAACAGCAAATCAAATTGATCATAACCATTTACTGTTAGTTCGGTATTGTTTTTTGTATTGTTAAATATTACAGCAGGCAAATCAAACCCAACTTGCTGTAACTCTATTATTAATGCTTTTTCAAATTGCTTAGCTGCTTTTAAACGATTAGTACTTATGCTTTCAGCTACCTTATTTAATTTCTTTTGTTGCTTTTCAATACTACTTTCTAAGTTCTCAATTTCGGTTTCAATTTTTTCTGTAGAGGCTGCCTTTTGGGCTAAACCTAAAGCTACCCGCTGCAAACCTGCAATGCTTTGCACATTATGTTTAGTTTGTAGTTTGTAAATATCAGATAAACGTTCTTCCGTTTGTTGCCTTTTTTCTGGGTTAAACTCAACTGCACTTTGTTGATGTTGTACTTCTTGTAAAATATCATTTAGTTCTAAGCCAACACTATCTAAACGTTCTGTAATAGCTGCAAAACTGGTATTAATATCTTTCAATTTATTAAACTGGTTAATAATATTTTGAAGCTGCTGTATTATATTCTCATCATTTAGTTGAAATACTTGTAAAGCAATTTGTAAAGTGTCGATAATGGTGTTAGCATTTTCCAATGTTTTAAGGCTTTGTTCTAATTGCTCTTGCTCTTGCTCATTGTCTAAATTAGCACCTTCTATTTCTTGCAACTGAAAGCTGTTATAGTCCGCTTCTTGTTTTAACTGTAATAACGTTTCTTTTAGCTTTAAAAGTTTGCTTTTTGATGCTTTGTAAGCTTTAAACTCTTTTCTATAATCTTCAACAGTTTCGGTATGTTTAGCCAACACATCTAATAAATATAATTGATACTCACTTTCGAAAATACTAAATTTTTGATGTTGCGTGTTTAAATCAATAAGCAGTTGACTTAATTGCTTTAAGGTTGCTAAATTAACAGGGCTGTCGTTTACAAATGCCCTGCTTTTTCCACTTGGTAAAATTTCTCTTCGTACAATACATTCGTCATCATAATCTAATTCCAAAGCATCAAAAGTATTTTGCAATTTCCTACCTTTTATGTTGTACGTACCTTCTACAATACATTTTTGTTTATTATTTTTTAAAGCAGTAGTAGCTACCCGCTGCCCAAGTATTAAACCAATAGCACTTAGTATTACCGATTTGCCAGAACCGGTTTCTCCTGTTATAATATTTAGTGCTTTGGCAAATTCAACTGCCAACTCATCAATTAAAGCGTAATTTTTTATGTAGAGTTTATTCAACATAACTTACGCAAAAGTAGGAGTTCTTAACCTATTAATACTGTCTTTAAACAATATAAATTTGTACGAATGTAAAAAGCGACGAAATCTTGAGATGTTATACCAATTTGAGTATAAGATCTTACACAAAAATTTTGAATTTAATTTGGTGAGCTTGCGGCGAAAACGTATGCATAGCCAACAGCTAAGGCGAGTATTTTTTACGAAAAAATCGCCAATATTAAAACGAAATGTGTGTCATATTTTATAGTTAAATTGGTAATTTACCTTCCAATATTTAAAGTAAGCTTAATTTTTGCTAAGTAATGCGCCTGGTTTTAATTTATTAACATTTTCTTTTGCAAGATGCTTCATTACTTCTGTAGTTAGTGGCTTGTGTATGTAATCTTTTATAATAGTCTCCATTTCTGCTCTGTTTACATCTTCTGGGTGTGAAGATGTACTTAGCATTAATAACAGGGTGTCCAACTTTACATACTTTGGCAGATGTTTATACGCATCCACAAAATCCCAGCCTGACATGCCAGGCATGTTAATATCTAAAAAAATAATTTCGGGTTTGGGATGTGTTATGCCAAATGGTTGATATAAATATTTTAAAGCATCTTGCCCATTATCAAAAATAACTATTTCGTTAGCGCATCTACAATCTTCTATAATTAAACTATGTAAAACATTAGTTGGATGGTGGTCGTCTATCAACATTACACAATCTATTTTATTTTTCATTTTCTTATTTTTTTATGGTAAAGCTTAATGTTAATTCTTGGCCTAATTCAGATTGAACAGTAATTTCTCCATTGTATAGATTTACAATTTTTTCACAATGATTTAAACCAATGCCTGTGCTTTTAAAATCACTTTGTTTGTTTAAACGTGCGAATAAATTAAAAATTTTTCCAATGTTTTCTTTTGATATATCAATACCATTATCTTTTACACAAAGAGTACAATTCATATTTACCAATTCCATTTGCCATCGATAACCTATTCTTGAATGATTTAATAAGCCGTCAATTTGCTTTTTCATTCTATTTAAGGCATCAGTTATATAAGAGAAACACTCTTGATTAGTTACAGGTAATTCATCTGAACAAGTATCAACTAATCTATTGGAATATCCTGTAATGGTTTTCAATAGTTTTTGCAAATTGTATGTAGTAGCATAAGCCAATTGCGCTAACTCGGCATTTTTAAATTGCAGTTTTTTTTGTGCTTGCTTTATGCTCGCTTCCGAATTAAATGCAACGCTACCTAATACACTATTATATGTACTATTTTTTAATTTAATATAAGCTACAGTTGCTTTTTTTTTGTTTGCTTTATAACAAGGCGTATCACTCAGTTTAAAAATATCGCTTGGGTTCAATATGCAAAAAGTAGTTGAACCCTCACGTATAATGTATATATTATTATTTATTTCACCTATAAAAGTATTATCGAAGCCTGTAATTTTTTTTCCAAAATTAATATAGGCATTCAAATTTTCGGAAAAACTGGAATAGTGTGTAGCTCCAATTTTAGCAAACGTTTTTAAATCGTTTTTAAATTGTTTTAAATATTTTGTTTTTGTCTTTAGTTCATTTTCATCGCTTTGTTCTTTCAAAAAAGTACCAATTAGTTGCCCTAATGCTTTAACCTCATTGTCAAAGCAATTGTGCTGCTGGTTTTTGAAGTTTGCTTTTATAGTGCAAAAAGTTAAGCTACCAAATATTTTTTTACTTATTAATATGGGTACACAAATAATAGTTTCAATATCAAATACTTCATAGGTTGGTAAATTATGCAAAAGGGCATCCTCAAAATTTTTACTAATTAGGGTAACTTTTGTTTCAACTACTCTTTTACAGAAGGTGTTGTAAAGTGGAATAAACCTTTTGTTGGTTAATAACTTATTTGCATTTTTTATATGAGGTGTCTGAATTTCGTTACCATATATTTTACTGACTGCCCCAGCTTGAAAACCAATTTTGTCAATACCAAACTGAATACAACTTTCAAGTGCATCGTCTATATTTAAGAAGTTTGTAACAGAAAGTTTAACTAAGTCTTTTGTATAAACGTTTAATTTTGGAATTGTACTTCTTGTAGCTATTGCCATATTTTAAAAGTCGGTGTAGTAACTTTTATACGTTTCAACAATAAATAAGTTTGGAAGAATATTGTATATTTATTTAATTTAACAGAGAAAACATTATAAATAATTAGTAGTTACAAGCAATTATTCATTATTTAAATTCTTAATAAAACCTACTAATATTAATTTTTTATTTGGTTTGAAGTTCAAAGTTATTATTTCAACAATTGGTAAGCAGCATCCCAATCTTTCCAAACAGTTTCGTAACCTTGTTGTTTAATCATAGCAGCTATTTCGGCAGTGGAGCGGGTGTCGTCGGTTGTAAATTGCTCTAACGAGGTTTGGTCGGTAGCATAACCACCTGGGTTTGTTTTGCTTTCGGCACTCATTGAGGTAACACCTAATGGTACAACATTGTTTCTAAAATGGGCCGACTCGCGGGTAGAAAGTGACAACTCCACATCTTCATTAAATAAACGGAACGCACAAATTAATTGCACCAACTGTTTTTCATTTATATACTGCTCACTGTGTTCGTTGCCTTCGCAAGGCCGTAAACGAGGAAAAGAAATGGTGTACTTACTTTGCCAATAATTTTTTTGCAAATAAGCTAAATGAAGCGCCGTCATAAAACTATCGGTACGCCAATCTGCTAAACCCAACAACGCTCCAATACCAATTTTATACATGCCAGCCTCACCTAATCGCTCTGGCGTGGCCAACCGCCATTCAAAATTAGCTTTTCTGCCTTTGGTATGATGCGTTTTATAGGCTTGCTTATTGTAGGTTTCTTGGTACACCAAAACAGTATGTAAACCTTCCGCTTTTAGCTGTGCATATTCTTCGGTTTTTAAAGGTTGTACTTCTAAAGAAACATTATCGAAATGAGGTTTTATTAATTTGATGGCATTTAATAAATAATTGAAGCCTACTAATTTATTGGCCTCGCCTGTAAGTAATAAAATGTGTTTGTAGCCCAATTTTTTAATGGCTTTTACTTCATTTAAAATTTGGGCATTACTAAGGGTAATTCGTGGTATTTTATTGTCCATAGAAAAGCCACAGTAGGTGCAAATGTTTTGACATTCGTTACTCAAATACATGGGTATAAACATTTGAATGGTTTTGCCAAAACGTTGTTGGGTTAGTGCTTTGCTTTTTACTGCCATCTGCTCTAAAAACGAATCGGCAGCAGGGCTTATTAGTGCTTTAAAATCTTCAACGGTTAACTTGCTTTTATTTAATGCTGCTAAAACATCGTTTTTTGTTTTTTGTAAGATGGTTGCTTTAGTTGCTGCCCAATTATGTTGGTTTAATATTTCTAAAAATGATTTCATTGCCTGTTTGCAAAGGTATTGGTTATTGCTTAGATGCGGGTAACTTTATAACTCGAATTGTGGATTTATTTTTAGACGCATTATATTAATTTGCCAGTAAATTAAGAAAAGATACCTAATACTTCGTTCCGCTAAAGCGAAGCAGCGAGGTTTCCATATTAGCCTTGATTGCAACGGAAATCCTTTGCCATCCTGCAAGGTGGTAAAGATTGGAGTGGAAAGCAAGTGTACTGTTTATTTGAGTTTATGTTTTCGCTTCATAAAAAAAATAGTAAGAAAAGATGAGGAAGGGGTTTGCTGCTAAAATTTACATAGCGGCCGTCATTAAAAGATCTAAATTGGTTTCTTTTATATTGAATTTTTTGCCAAGGTAATTGTTGGTTAATGCACCTTTGTAAAGATAAACGCCGTGGCGAATGCCTTTTTTATTACGCAACAAGCCATCTAAATTATTGTACTTGCTAAAGTTGAGCAATATGGGTGTAAGCACGTTTGAAATGGCTAAAGATGCAGTGCGAGGCACCCGCGAAGCAATGTTGGGTACGCAGTAATGAATAACATCGTGCGAGGTGAAACAAGGGTTTTTATGAGTGGTGAGTTCGCTGGTTTCGAAGCAACCGCCTTGGTCAATACTTACATCAATTATTACTGCGCCGGGTTTCATTTTAGCCACCATACTTTCGGGCACAATTACAGGTGCACTACCAGTTTCGGCATGTATTGCGCCAATGGCTACATTGGTGGTGGCGAGTTCATTGGCCAAAATTTGAGGATCTAAAATGGAGGTAAAAACCCTTTGCCCAATGTTGTTTTGCAGGCGCATTAATTTGTAAATGTTATAATCAAAAATTTTGACTTCTGCACCTAAACCAAGTGCAGCACGTGCTGCAAATTCGCCCACAACGCCAGCACCCAAAATAACTACTTTGGTGGGTGGTACGCCCGTTATGCCGCCCATAATTATGCCGTAGCCATCTTTTGTATCACTTAAATATTCGGCAGCAATTAGTATAGAGTTGTAACCCGCAATTTCGCTTAAGGTTCTAACAAATGGAAAACTTTCAGCTTCGTCTTTTATATACTCAAAAGCTAATGCGGTTATTTTTTTTTGCATTAACTGGCGAATGAAGGTTTCTTTTAAAGTGGGTAAATGAATTGGGGAAAGTACCGTTTGATGGGTATTTAAAAGTTCCAATTCTTTTTCAATTAAGGGGGTAACTTTTAACAAAGTATCGGCACTATACACTTTTTTAGTATCGTAAGCTATTTCTGCGCCTGCCTCAGAATATTGATGATCGGTAAATTTTGAAGCATTACCTGCACCAGTTTCAATTAGCACCCGGTGGCCATTATTTACCAATAAGCCAACAGAGCTGGGCGATAGCACTACTCGCTTTTCTTGAAAAGAACGTTCTTTTGGTATGCCCAAAAAAAGTTGTTGATTTTGATGCTTAATTGCCATCCTTTCTTCTAATGGAGAAAGCGAAAAATCAACTTCTATTTGTGGCTTCTTTATATTATCCATCGTTTCTAAAAATAAAAAATTCTGTGATTAGATGGGCCATTTTTAATATTTATTTTAACAAAAGTGTTTGGTATGATAGGTTCGATAATATTTGGCCATTCAATAAAACAATAAGCAGTAGGGTGATGTAAGTAGTTTTCTATGCCAATATCAAGTGCTTCTTCTACACTATTTAAGCGGTATAAATCAATATGGAAAATAGTGTTATTGTTGGGCAAAGGGTATTCGTTTATTATTGGATAAGTGGGGCTTTGTATTGCATTAGTGTAACCCAGTTGTTTGCATAATGTTTTAATAAAAGTAGTTTTACCGGTACCCATTTCGGCATAAAACAAAAATTTGGTTTTGTTGTTATGGCTTTGCAAAAGGGCTTGGGCTATAGCAGGTAAATCATCAATTGATGTTGCCTTAAAAGTATTCATACTTCATTATCACTTTTTGATGAATGGGAGTACTGCGCCCAACAACACCTGGTTCTACATTGTATTCTGCTCCCATTTCATACACTAATTTTTCTATTAACTGGCCTTCTTCATCATACTTAAATTGAACTAAACTCGAATTAAGATCAGTTTGTAAATTGCTTTGTTTTACTTCTATTTGATTGCCCTTTGCATCATAAGTATATGCTACTCTTATTTCCTCATTAATATCTCTATGGCTTAGGTTGTTATTTTGGTCGTAACAATATTTCGTTTCGCTAATTTTATTACCATTAGGGCTCAACCTTACGCTTTGTATTAAATTATTATTTTCATCGTATTGCATCATTTCTTTACTCGAAGGTTCTTCGTTTTCGTAAATCGTTTGCGCAATCATATTTCCGTTTTCATCATAATCAAATTCTTTTCTCAACATTTCAAAACCTTCATCATCTTCTTCAATGTTAATTAATAGCAGTTCCTTATCATTATATTTACTTATTTCTCTGCCTTCTAATTCGCCAGCTTCATCTGTGGCAATCCATTTATAAGTATTTTCTGGTTCAATATTTTTTTGGTAAGATGATATAGAACCGTCGGCATATTCAACTGCTTTTTTAACTAACTTACCTTCTTCGTCATAAATATAAGTCCAATGTTCACTTATGTTTTCTTCATCTAAAAATATTTCTTCGGCAATTCGGTTGCCTTTTTCATCGTAAGTATAAGTAGATTTGTTTTGTAAGATGCCGTTGCTCTCCCAAGCAGCGGTTAAAATAGTTTTACCAGCTTCGTTAAAAAGCTGTTGATAGGTAATAAATTCGTTTAGCACTTCATCACCAGAAGAGCTAATTAGCTGGGTTAGTTCTTCAATTTTTTTAACCTTCTTTTTTTCCATATAATTTTAGCAGCTGTTTATCTGTGATTTAGTTATTTTTAACCATCCAAAAATAAAAAAATAAATGCTACAAGGCTTAATTATTTACTGTTCCAATTTTTTTACTACTATAGTTAGTTGGTTAGAACAGAATATGCTGCCTTGTTATTTTAAATATTTTTTTGGAATTGATTGTCCTGGCTGTGGCTTACAACGTTCCATTATATTACTATTAAGGGGCAATGTTGGCGAGTCGCTACAAATGTACCCGCCACTACTGCCTATTGTTTTTGTTTTGCTATTGCACTTTTTTAACAAACAAGCAAACTATAAAAATAAGGCGATTTTATTTAAGCTTTTTGTTTGGATTGTAGCTGGTATTACGGTGACAAATTTTTTGTATAAACTGGCAGTTAGCACTAATATTTTAACTTAAAGGTATAGATAAATCGAACTTTACTATATCAACAAATTGCTGCACTCGGTTTTCTAACGCTGTTCTGCTAAGGTCAATCAATCTTTCGGTACCAAATTTTTCTACACAAAAGGAGGCCATTGCTGAGCCATATACAACTGCTCGTTTTAAATTATCAAAACTCAAATCATTTGTTTTAGATAAATAACCACAAAAGCCACCCGCAAAAGTATCGCCGGCACCTGTTGGATCAAAAACTATTTCTAAGGGCAGGGCAGGGCAGTAAAACATATCGTTTTCTTTAAACAACAAAGCACCGTTTTCGCCTTTTTTTATTACTAAAACGCTTGGTCCCATTTCCATAATTTTTTGGGCAGCCAGCTTTAAATGATATTCGCCAGAAAGTTGGCGCGCTTCTTCATCATTTATAATTATACAATCAATATGTTTAATAACGGTTAGCAATTCATCTAACGAACTGTCCATCCAAAAGTTCATAGTATCTAAAGCAATAAACTTTGGCTTTTGAGTTAAGCGATTAATAACGCTATGCTGAACGCCTGGTTGCAAGTTGCCCAACATTACATATTCTGCTGTTTGGTAGGCTTCTGGCAAAACCGGGTCGAAGTTGCCCAACACATTTAGCTCGGTAACTAAAGTGTCTCGTTGGTTCATATTATCGTGGTATTTACCCGACCAAAAAAATGATTTTTCGTCTGCTTTTATTTGAAGGCCTGCGGTATCTACCCCACGTTGCTTTAAATCGTCAATTACTTCATTAGGAAAGTCACCACCAACTACGGCCACTAGTTGCACTTGATTGGTAAATTGTGCAGCAGAATAACAAATGTAGGTGGCCGCTCCGCCAATAATTTTATCTGTTTTGCCATAAGGGGTTTCCAAAGCATCGAAGGCCATTGAACCAACTACTAATAAACTCATTTAAGAAAATTTTTGCAAAAATAGAATTTTTACGTATATTTTCACTTTTTAGTAGGGTTTTATTGAGTAGGCGTTTTATTTTTTTATCATTCCTTTACTGTGTTTTCAGTTTCTATGTTGCTTAATTTAAATTTATACGTAGCAATATTATTTTAAAATACTACGTTATTTATGTTATAAAAATATATACATTATAATGAGGTTTATTCTAATCACACTTTGCTTACTTATTTTTTCTATTTCAACTTTTGTCCAAGAAATTTTTGGTGGTATAAATTTTGGCAACTCAAAAAAATTCGTTTTAGGAAACGACAACCATAATCAATATATGATTATAGAAAGCGAATGGGATATTTTATGGAAAAATAAAAAATGACAACTGCTGTATAATGGCTTAAATTTAAATTTTGGAATAAACAGTGGCGATGGTTATAAAATTGGCTTAGGCTACAAAACGGTATTTGGTATAGATTATGATGAAGAGGACAAACAGCACAATATTGGTATTGAAAGTACAATCGGTTTTTCGTACCGACCTGCAGCAGCCTATACCGAAATAGCTAATTATGGATTTGCCTTAGATTATAGCTTAGGCATCCGGTTTAAGCTTTTTCAAAACTACGGAGCCAAAATAATGTACAATTTATCGTATAAATATTATAACGAAATTGAAAACGCTAATTATGAACAGGGTTTTTCAATAGGCTTTGTTGGTCCGGTTTGGGTAAACAAAAAATCTATTTTCAAAAGAAGAAAGGCTTTAAAAATTCAACAAGGAGAATAACTCTACTTGGCAGATCTCTCTGTTTGACAAATGCAAAAAAAAGCCACCAAATTGAAACTGGTTTGATGGCTTTTTTATATCATAAATTATTGATGTTTTACCACTCTACCTTAACAAACCTTTTGGAAGCAAGTGTGGAAGTTTCATCATTTAAAAAATGAATGATATAAGTGCCGTTTGGCAAGCTACTAACATCAATACTTTCAAAAGACTGATTCTTATTTTCTAAAACACTTTGCCCATTTAAGTCATAAATTTTGAAATTATTGTAAGTTTTACTTGATAAGATAGGCCACAATACTTTTAACTCCTCTTTTACGGGATTTGGGTAAAGTGTAATGGCTTTATTCAACAAAGTGTTTTCTTCTATGCCTATTGGTATATCTCTTATTTTGTTGCCATTGCAATCGCATTTGTAGGTATCATAAAGATCTGAAATTTGAAAACCTAAATCTAATGAATCTTTATATATCCTACCGTTTCCACTAACATATTGTGTTATACTGTCTTCATTCAAAAACAGGTGATTATATATCCAAAACAAACTGTCATTTTTTGCGTTAAATCCTAAAATATAAGGTATAGATAATATTACTGCATGTATTTCAAGGTTAGTTGAATCATTGGTGGCGTAGTTTACTTCTACTTCATATTCAGTTGTTTCCTGCCAATTATTATTGCCTTCCCAACAGCGTTGTGTTACGGCGTAAATACCTACTATTTCTTTTAAGTTTTGGGTATGAGCATAGTTCGCAAATAATAGTAGAATTACACTAATTTTTAACATTCTATTTATCATAATTTTTAATTTTATTGTTCACCACATTCTACAATACGGGCGGTAAAATTGCCGCCTTGTTTTACTTCAAAATTATTGTTGAGTTGTACTTCTCGGCTGACTTCGAAAGTTAAATGATTCGTGCCACGACTGATTGATCAACTAACAAGGCGTGGCACGAATTTAGTCTTATTCTATTTTAACAAACCTGCCCGAAGCAATGGAAACCTCATCATTTAAAAAGTGAATAACATACACCCCCGCTTGTAAGCCACGCACTTTAATGCCTTCAAACAGTTGACTTTTATTCACCAAAACACTTTGCCCGTTTAAGTTATAAATTTTAAAATTATTATAAGTTTTACCTGATAAGATAGGCCACAATACTTTTAACTCCTCTTTTACGGGATTTGGGTAAAGTGTAATGGCTTTATTGAGCAAAGTATTTTCTTCTATGCCTATTGGTACATCTCTTACTTTGTTGCCGTTGCAATCGCATTTGTATATATCATAAATATCTGAAGTACTCATATTCAAATCAATCGAATCTTTATAAATTACTCCATTACCTCTCACGTATTGTGTTGTACTGTCTTCATTTAAAAACAGATGATTATATATCAAAAACATACTGTCGTTTTTTGCATTAAAACCTAAAGTATAAGGTTTTAACAAAATAACTTGCATTTCAAGATTGGTTGAATCATTAGTTGCGTAGTTAATTTCTACCTCATATTCAGTTGTTTCTTGCCAGTTATTGTTGAATTCCCAACAGCGTTGTGTTACTGCATAAATACCTGTAAAATCAGCTAAATTTTGTGCAAAAATGTTTGAACTAAACAGTAAGGCAATAACAGAAATTTTTATTTTATGTATCATAACATCCAATTTTATTGTTCTCCACATTCTATAATACGAGCAGTAAAATTGCCGCCTTGTTTTACTGCAAAATTATTATTGAGTTGTACTTCACGGCTGGCTTCGAAAGTGATATTTGTATTATTATTTATAATTACCGTATTATTTGTAGTTATGTTTACCGCTTCGGTAACAAGCGGAAAAAAGGTAGTATTTGAATAAGTTACATCATCTTTGTCACAAAAATCAACTTCAAAAGAAATTGTTGAAGCTCCAGTATTTGAAATATTTTTTATGGCAACAACGCAAGTGCTGCTGTCACTCAAAAAGCAAAAGGGATCGGTCGTGTGGCTGAATTTACCTCTTCCTAAATTACCGGCAAAATTAGCTTTTAAATAATTGCCTTTGCTGTTTACCGAGCCACCTTCTCTAAATACATATACTTCATCGCTTACTCCGCCCGGCACTTCATCTCCGTTTCTGTAATTACCCCAGTAGGTTTCGTTTATACGGTATATTAGTAAGCCGCTTGATGGTATGGTGCTTTCGAAAGTGCCTCTTTTTCTGCGATACTCCAGCATTAAATATTCATCGGAATTGGCAATGGGTATTTTATAGCAGTTATTAGTAGCATTGGTAAGGTCATTTAAGGTAAAAGTACCTGAGTTGGTTATTTCTGGTATGTTGTTAATCCAGCCACAATATTTGTGCTTAATGTAGGCATTGCTATGTTGTGGGGCAACTACATTTGAAGCCATTAAATCCCATAGCCCAACGGGTATTGAAGTTCGGGCTGGATCTGCATGATACAAATCTGGTGCGCCAAAAACATGCATCATTTCGTGGCATATTACGCCTACTCTATTTTGATCTTCCATCTGAAGGAAATAATCGAGTACTTCCTTACCATTAATAAATTCAGTTGATGAAGTTAATCCCCAGCGATGAGACCATAAGATATTATTAGTGCCAAAACCTGCATTGTTTCCTCGTATGATAAAGGATATATTATCAACTCTACCATCAGTATTAAAATCTAAATCCAAACTTGCCGGTACGTTTGCTTTTACAAAATTTATGGCATTGGCTAATAGGGTATGTTCGCGTTTCTTTCTCTCTGCTCTATCAGTCTCAACATAGCCAATTAGGTTGGTAGGCGATTGTTTTATGTAATAACCTCGGTCGTATGTATCTTGGTAAGAAAGCACTACTGTACCCGAATTAGCTGGGTAAAAAGTGGAGTTAACATTTAGTTTGTTGTAAGAAGCTTCCTTAAAATAGTTGGTTACCGAATTTACACCGCTGCCTGAATTGTTAAATACGTCAGTATAAAAGCTTTGTTTTTCTGTATATTCGGTTTGGCCGGCAAAGCGAATGTATACTACTAAGTTGTTTAAGGTAACCGGTGCTTGTCTGTTCAAAAAGTCTTCTTTGGTAATGCTGGGTTCTATATCTTCTATAAAATAGTCGATGGTTTGTTCAATAACTGCTGGCGGTAGGTTGGTGTCGGGTGCTAAGCCATTTGCTTCGGGGTCGTCTACACTTGGCAAAATGTCTGTTGGCATTAGTTGGTCGTTTACCAACTCGGCATAGCAATAGTAGCCATTGTTTTGATCTTGAACTATGGTGTAGCCGTTTTCGTCGTGTAGCCAATTGTAAAATTCGTCGCCTGTGGCAAAAATGTTGAGTACCCTACCATCGGGTTGCGTTAGGGTTACGGGTACATCGGATAAATAGGCTGCTTGCACAATGAGGCAAAAAAGCAGGTTGAGTGTTACAATAGTAATTTTTAATAAAGCATTCATATTTATTTGTTTTAATAGGTTAAATGCTTGTGTGGTTATTTATTGCTGTTTTAATATTCCAAATATACTAAAAATTTTGCAACAAAAACATATTTTTAATATTATATTAATAAATAACATGTGTTCATTTTTATGTATATAAAGTAGCTAAAAACCTGACAACTTCAATTTGTTTTTTCAAGCTCAAAATTTGGATTGAATGATGAGAATTCAAAACATCAGCATCTTACCACATTATTCATTAGCTAATAATAAATGAAATTTCATTTATTAATATTATATTCAACCGTTTGTAAAAAATGAGTTAAAGCATAGTATTGAACAGTACAATTAAAAGTATTAACTGTAGGGGTAATCTACTCAGTTTTGATAAACCCAAACTAATGGGTATTTTAAATATTACACCCGATTCGTTTTTTGATGGCGGTAAGCATAACAACATAAAAAAGCAGCTACAACAAGTAGAAAAAATGCTTTCGGAAGGTGCAGACATTATTGATATTGGTGCAGCTTCTACCCGGCCTGGTGCTAAACTTTCTAACTCAAATGCTGAAATAGATATTTTACTTCCCGCTATTAAAGCGATCTTAAAAGAATTTCCAAATACCATAATATCTATTGATACTTATCATGCAAAAGTAGCAGATGCTTGCATAAACAATGGCGTTCATATAATAAACGATGTAAGTGCTGGTTTAATTGATGTGGATATGATGCCTACTGTAGCGCAATATAAAAACATTCCGTACCTAATTATGCATCTTAAAGGCATACCAGAAAATATGCAGCAGCAATGCAATTACCAAAACTTAATGGTTGAAATAACCGATTACTTTTTGCAAAGAATAAATATTGCCCGTAATGCCGGCATAACCGATTTAATACTTGATGTTGGTTTTGGTTTTGGTAAAAATATTAATCAAAATTTTGAGTTATTAAACCGATTAAACGAACTTTGTTTGTTGGGTAATTTTCCAATTTTGTCAGGTCTATCACGTAAATCGCTAATTTGGAAAACCTTAAGCATAAAGCCCAGCGAAGCATTAAACGGCACTACTGTTTTAAATACAGTAGCTTTATTAAATGGCTCTAATATTTTACGCGTACACGATGTGGCTGCCGCAAAACAAGCAATTATACTAATACAACAATTAAAAGCTGTACAACAATGGAAATAGGTTTTTTAAACATACGGCTAACTGATGTAATTGATATATTGCTGGTTGCACTTATACTGTACTATGTATATAAATTGCTTAGAGGCAGTTTAGCGTTCAACATTTTTATTGGTTTGTTAGTTTTTTATGCCGTTACCCAAATTACCCGTTTGCTTGGTATGACTTTGGTAAATGGTATTTTATCTCAATTTTTAAACGTAGGCGTTTTAGCTTTGTTAATTGTTTTTCAGCCAGAAGTACGTCGTTTTTTATTACAATTGGGCAGGGGCAATCCATTTAAAAATGTTAATTTTGGTAAACTGTTTAGCTGGCGCAGAAAAAATGTTGCACTTATTGCAGATCCACAAATTAAAGATGCATTGGTTGGCGCTATTAATAAATTTACAGAAGATAGAACGGGTGCATTAATAGTGCTTGCCGATAGCCGTGAAAAAACTTTCTTTGATGATACTGGGGTTTCGTTAGATGCCAATATTAGTATAAAGCTACTACAAAGTATTTTTGATAAAACCAGCCCCTTACACGATGGTGCTGCCATAGTAAGTGGTAATAAAATTACAAGAGCTGGTTGTATTTTGCCGGTATCAGAAAATTCGGATATACCAAGTACGGTTGGGCTGCGTCATCGGGCAGCAGTAGGTATTACCGAGCAAATTGATGTAAAGGTAATTACGGTGTCGGAAGAAACCGGTAAAATATCGTATGCCAAAGAGGGTAAACTCACTTATCAGTTGCAACGAAAGGCATTAAGTAGCATTTTAGATGTCGTTTTAGTAGATAAAGCAAAATAAAGATTTTCATTTTAACGGATATGCGTATATTTGTATTTTAAAATTACAGCAATATTACCAAGTTAAAACATATTTCAATAGGGGAGCTATATGCTTTTTACCAAGCGTTAGATCAAAATGAGAGAAAGCAGTTTCCGTTAAACGAAAACAAAATTTCTTCTTTACAAAATAATAGTAGGGCTACAGCAGAAGATATTGCATTAAGTGTTGCTTATATAAATGATGAAATTGCTGGTAGTATATGTATGCTGGGCGATAGTTTAATGATACCCGACAACAAAACAAATTTCGCTTGGATAAATACGCTTTGGGTAAAACACAAGTATAGAAAAACCGATATCGCCAACAAGTTAGTAGCAGCGGCTGTTCAATTGTATGATGGAAGTGTTTTGGTGGCTGTTTCTCCATTTAAAAATAAAGAAATTGAATCGCTCGAAATACTAAATAGAATACCAGCCTTAAAAGGGCAAACTTATTATTTCAAATCAATAAGGTATAAGCAGTTACCCAAAAATTCTGTTGGTCAAAAATTGGGCAGATTTGCGATACAACTAACCGATATATTTAAAAATGTGTTTAATACCACAACCAGTAAAATAAAAAAATATAAGGATGACGGCGTGTTTTTTAAAGAACTGTCGAATGCTACCGAGCTACAAAATTTTATTCATCCTTTTTTACAAAAAAATATTTTTAAAAGAAATGCCGATTCTTTAAATTGGATTAAAGAATACCCGTGGAATAGTTTTGAAAATGGCGAAACTCCTCCACATAGGCATTTTGTAATATATGGTGATGATGGCGAAATTACATCGTACTTAATGGTAAGTGTTATTGATAAGCATTTAAAAATACCTTATGTATATGCTAGCGGAGGCACCATATCAAAAGTAACCAAATTTTTATGGTCGCTTATTTATAATGAGCAGTTAGAGCAACTTACTTTTTACCATAAATTTTTAGGAGATTATATAAAAACACAAAGTTTGCCCTGTTATAAAAAAATGGAGGTTAGCCGCAGGTATTACGCAGGTGAAAAAATAAGTTGGTATTTTAGTTACGAAAACGATATTACCATTGCTGATGGGGATGGTGACTGTGTGTTCCGTTAAATAGTTGGTACTAAAATTGGTTAATTGAAATCTTCTTATCTACAAAATAGAACGCTTTATCCGCCATTAATTAATATTGAACCCAATAAAAAACTATCTGTAATAATAATAATACCAGCTTTTAACGAACCTGATTTAAAGCTCACCTTAAACTCACTATTACAAAATGACCCTACAGCTATTGTTGAAGTTATTATTTGTGTTAACTATGCCGAAAACACTTCTGATGCCGTAAAAAAGACTTCTAAAGCGCAGCACAATAAGTTGGTAGCATGGAGCAAAGGTATCAATACTGAAAAAATTAGTTTTCATCCCATCTTACTAAAAAATTTACCTAACAAAAAAGCAGGCGTTGGTTATGCCCGTAAAGTTGCGATGGACGAGGCAGCTTATCGCTTTCAACTCATCAATAACAAAAAGGGAGTAATTGTAAATTTAGATGCCGATTGTTTGGTTTCTGAGAATTACGTAAATGCCATTTCTACTTTTTTTAATGTAAATGAAAATTGTAAGGCTGCCAATATTTATTATGAACATATTGCTGATAATGAGTCACCTTTAAGTGAGGGAATTATTTTATATGAACTCCATTTGAGATATATAGTTGAAGCCTTAAAGTATTGTAAATATCCTTATGCCTACCATACCGTTGGTTCAAGTTTTTGCGTAAACACTATGGTTTATCAACAACAAGGAGGAATGAACCTTAGAAAAGCTGGCGAAGATTTTTATTTCCTGCATAAGGTATTTCCTTTGGGCTATTTTGGCGAAATTGCCGATGCGGTGGTTTATCCTTCTTCAAGAAGTTCGGACAGAGTGCCTTTTGGAACTGGTAAAAGTATTGCAGATTGGCAAAACCAGAAAAGAGATTTAAACTACAGTTATAATTTAAAAATTTTCGAAATTGTAAAAACCTTGTTTAAAAATCCGATGATGTTTTATGAAGAAGAAAATTACAAGACTGTTGTACCCGAAACTTTATCTTCTTTTTTAGCAACACAAAATTTTGAAGAAGTATTAAGTGAGATAAAAAACAATACCAATGGTGCTGATGCTTTTGTAAAAAGATACTATCGTTATTGGTCGGGTTTTAAGTTGTGGAAGCTTATTCATTATTTAAGGGATAATTATTTTGAAAACACCCTATTGATGAATAGTTGTAGCGATATTTTAAATTTTAACGGAATATCAACTATTAACACGAGTTTTGAAATGTTGACTATTTTTAGGGCGGTACAAAAAAAGGCATCATACCATAAAATATAATGCCTAATTATTATTTTTGTGAAAGCCTAAATTAATTCAAAGCATCTGATAATGCTTTGCCAGCTTTAAACTTTACGGTTGTTTTAGCTTTAATTTTTATTTCAGCCCCTGTTTGAGGATTTCTACCAATTCTGGCAGCTCTTTTGCCAACACTAAAAGTACCAAAGCCAATAAGCGTAACTTTATCATCTTTTTTAAGCGTGCCTTCAATTGAAGTTAATACTGAGTTTAGTGCTTCTGTAGCTTGTGCTTTCGAAATGTCAGCATCAGTTGCTATTTGATTAATTAAGTCTCCTTTATTCATAATTGTTTGTAAAAATTATTAATGTTTAAAATATGATTATATTTCTAAAATCGGTCTACAAAATTATATTCTTTGCTTTAATATCCAAAGAAATAACAAGTAAATAATAATAGATTAGCTATTTTCTTCTTTTTTTACCTGTTGGTATTAAACCAGATTTTGTTTTGGTATTCTTTTTTACTTTAAATTCCCCTGTTTTTTTGTCAATACCTGGGCAGCCTTGCCTATTGCAAGAAGGTAATAATACTACACCAATAAAAATTGACAAAACCAACACAAATGTATTTCTTTTCATATAAAATTTTTCTAAAAACAAAAGTATTTGCGTAATTTAGCTTTGTTAGGCCGAAATTAACTCTTTTGCAAATAGTTTATAGTATTTTAAATTGTTTTAAGAAATTGTATCTTTAAATAATAAAAAAAATGACACAATTTTTACTTTTTACAAACACTTTTTAACTAAAAAAGGCTGTTTTATTAAGTATTTGAAATCTAATTTAAATTTTATGAAGAAGCATTATTTTATAATATTTTTAATAATTGCCAGCTATGGCTGTAATTTAGATACCAGTATACCTATTTCTGATGCTACCGGAAACATTGATGAAGTAATTATAATAATGGAAAAATTTGACTGGCAAGGCGCGCTTGGCGACACCGTACGGCATTATTTTACACAAGCTTATGATGTATTGCCCCAGTTTGAACCCATTTTTGATATTAGATATTTAGAACCAAATGGCTTTACCAGCTTGTTAACTGCTGCCCGTAATGTAGTTATTTTTGATGTGTTAAATAATGACAGTAGTACCAAATTAAACCACAGCTTATTTGGGGAGCAGTTAAAATCTGGTAAAAATACTTTGATAAAAAAAGACATGTATGCTGGGGGACAGCAAATTTTAACAGTATTTTCCAACAATCTAACCGATCTACTTTCTTTTATAAATAAAAAAAACACACAGCTAACTAAGTTGGTTGCCGATAATGAAAATAAGAAATTAAGAAATACGCTTTATTTGGGAGGCGAGGATAAACAGCTAACTAAACATTTAAAAAGTAAGTTGAATATTGATTTAAAAGTGCCAAAAGGCTATCAAATGGCAAAAGAAGATGATAATATGATGTGGTTTAGATATGATTCGGATAAATATACCGCTAATTTTGTATTGCAAACTTTTGATGAAATACAAACTGCCGATGAATTTGGTGTACTTAAAAGAAATAGTTTTGGCAAAGCCTATGTTGAAGGTACAAGTGATGGATCGTTTATGACTACAGAAGATTTAGTTGGCTATTTTCAAACGGCAAAAACCATAAATAATATTGAATCTTTGGAGTCTCGCGGTTTATGGAAACTAACAAATGATTTTTTAGGTGGTCCCTTTGTTAACTATAAAATTGAAGATAAAGCGAACAACCGCACCATAGTATTGGATGCTTTTGTAATGGCACCAGCTGGCAAAAAACGGCAAGTAATGCGGCAGTTAGAATATTGGATGAATACGATAAGCCTTTAAATCAACTTTCCGTTTAAAATAAGTTGCTCCACAATATTATTGCCAAACCAATAGGGTATTTCGGCAATCGTTTCCAAAGGTTTTGTAATAATGAGATTTGCTTTTTTACCTATACAAATAGAACCCAAATTGTGGTGCAAACCCATTGCGTAAGCTCCATTTATAGTAGCTGCGTTAATGGCTTCATTTGGTGTTAGTTTTTGTTTTATAGCTGCTAATGATAATACCAATTGCATATTTCCACTTGGTGTACTGCCCGGGTTATAATCGCTGGCGAGGGCCAAGGGTAAGCCGGCATCAATAATTTTGCGTGCTGGTGCAAAAGGTATATTTATAAAAAATGAACAAGATGGTAAGGCTACTGGCATTGTTGTACTGTTTTGTAATGCAGTTAAGTCTTCATCAGTTAAAACTTCCAAATGATCTACGCTTAAAGCGTTGTATTTTACGGCCGCTTTAATTGCACCAATGCTATTAAACTGGTTTACGTGTACTTTTGGTTTTAAACTATATGTAGCAGCTGCTTCTAATATTTGTTCCATTTCGGCTACGGTAAAATAGTTGACTTCACAAAACACATCTACAAATTCGGCCAATTTTTCTTCGGCAACTTGTGGTAGCATTTCTTTTATAATTAGCTCAACATAAGCTTGTTTATTTTTTTTGTAAGATGCAGGTATGGCATGTGCACCCAAAAAAGTAGCCTTAATAGTTAATGGTGTAAGTACTTTTAGTTTTTGAATTATACGCAACATTTTTATTTCGCTTTCAACGGTTAAACCATAACCACTTTTTATTTCAATTGCGCCTGTACCAGTTTCCATTATTTCATTACAACGGTAAAGGGCTTGTTGCAATAATTCTTCTTTACTGGTTTCATTTAGTTTTTTGGCAGAGTTAAGTATGCCACCGCCTTTTGCTGCAATTTGTTCATAGGTTAAGCCTTTAATTTTATCAACAAATTCGGTGGCTCGGTTACCTGCAAAAACCAAATGACTATGACTGTCGCACCAAGCCGGTAATACCATTTTACCTTTAGCATCAATTAGGCGATTGTCCTTTTCTGCTACGCAATCCTCCATCTTACCAAAAGCAGCTATTTTATCATCTTCTAATAATAAAAAAGCATTGTTAATAAAAGGTAACTCAGCCATTGATGTGCCAGCTACCCATTTCAAATCTACCTCATTTCTAACTTGAACCAGTTTTTCAATATTTTTTATTAATACACTCATAATTGTTTAAAAATTTGACATTCCAAAAGAAAAGCAGTAATTTGGCGTTAAAAATAGACAAAATGCCAGTAGAATACAACTTTGATGAGCCAAACTTAGCTGATAATATTGTAGCCGAACCCGGTACAGTTTACCAAACAAGGGAAGAACACACTATTTACAATCCCGATTTTTTTAATAATAAATTTGAGGTAGTACAATTTATAAATAGTGGTGTTAAGCTTTCTATTTTTTTAAAAGTAAAAGAAACATGTCCACTAACCGATACCGAATGGGCGCAATATTTAGATATTTCTTTAAAAACCTTGCAGCGTTATACCAAAGATGAAGCTCACATCTTTAAACCAATACATTCCGAAAAAATTATTGAACTATTAGAGGTAATGAACTTTGGTAATACTGTTTTTGATAGTGCCAAACAGTTTCATTTATGGTTAAAAACGGCCAATTATGCATTGGGCAAGGCTAAACCAATTGCTTTGCTAAAACATTCTTACGGTAAAGAGTTGGTTATGGAAGCCCTTAACCGCATAGAACACGGTATTTTTGTTTAAAGTAAGATGACCATTTATAGAATAACTAAAGCAAAATATGCATTAGATTTTAATGGAACAGGCGCAGCAAAGTTTGGTAACCGTTGGAACTCGAAAGGTACAGAAGTAATTTATTGTGCCGAAAGCAGGGCATTAGCATTCGCAGAATTATCAGTTTATTTAAATGTATCAATGGCATCTATTGCTTATAAAATGTTGACTATTAAAGTGCCAGATCATCTTAAAGTAAAAGAAATTCATTGGTTAAATTTGCCTAAGAATTGGAAAAACTATCCACATATAAGAGATACGCAAATTTTTGGTGATGAATTTGTTGAAGAAAATAAATTTGCTACCATGCGTGTACCATCTGCCATTGTACAAGGTGATTATAACATTGTTATCAACCCAAAGCATAAGGCTTTTAAAGAAATTGAAATAACTGAGTTTGCTAATTTCCCTATTGATCGGCGGTTTTTCGAATAAATAAAATTGCTGGTCGACGAATGTAATGATAACCTAAGCCACTTGAAAATCATCAACCTGCTGATTACACATAATTTTAGTGGCCTCAACAATTGCTTTTACATCGTAACCACATTCGTTCCATAATTCTTGCTGTGTGCCGTGTTCTACAATTTTATCAGGTATACCAAGCCGTTTTACTTTTGCTGTGTATTCATTATCAACCATAAACTCTAAAATAGCGCTACCAAAACCACCTTGCAAACATCCATCTTCAATGGTAATAATTTTATCAAACTTGGCAAATATTTCGTGCAACAAAGCTTCATCTAAAGGTTTTACAAATCTTATATCGTAATGAGCTGGGTTTAAATCATACATTTTTAACTGCTGGCAAGCTTCTACTACAAAGTTACCCGTATGGCCAATACTCAAAATAGCAACTTCTTCTCCGTCTTTAATTTTTCGGCCTTTACCAATTTCAATTTTTTCAAAAGGGGTTTCCCAATTTGGCATTACGCCTTGCCCACGTGGGTAGCGAATAGACCACGGCATAGCTACTTCATTTAACTGGGCCGAATACATTAAATTACGCAATTCGCTTTCGTTCATTGGTGCAGAAATAATCATATTAGGTATGCACCGAAAATAGGCCAAATCGTAAGCACCATGATGTGTTGGCCCGTCAGCTCCGGCAACGCCAGCTCTATCTAAACAAAATACTACGGGTAATTTTTGGATGGCAACATCGTGTATCACCTGATCGTAGGCTCGCTGCATAAAGGTAGAGTAAATGTTGCAAAACGGGCGTAAACCTTGTGTTGCCATACCAGCCGAAAAAGTTACCGCATGCTGCTCGGCAATACCAACATCAAAAGCTCTATCTGGCATTTCTGCCAACATATATTTTAAAGAACTACCACTTGGCATAGCAGGTGTAATACCAACTATTTTGGGGTTAATTTTAGCTAATTCAATTATAGTTTTACCAAATACGTCTTGATATTTTGGCGGCTGTGGTTCTGTAAAAGTTTTTTTACGAATTTCGCCTGTAATTTTATCAAACTTACCTGGTGCGTGCCATTTGGTTTGGTCTTTTTCTGCTAAATCGTAGCCTTTACCTTTTACGGTAATGCAATGCAGTAATTTTGGGCCAGGTATGTTTTTCATATCTTCTAACACATCTACCAAATGGTTAATATCGTGGCCATCAATTGGGCCAAAATAACGCATTCCTAAACCTTCAAATAAATTACTTTGTTTAGAAAGCATTGATTTTAAACCAGCTTCTACTTTGCTGGCTACTTCTTGTGCGTTTGGGCCAAACTTACTAATGCCACCAAGTATTTTCCAAACATCATCTCTAAATTTATTGTAGGTTTTTGAGGTAGTTATGTCGGTTAAATATTCTTTTAAGGCACCAACATTGGGGTCAATTGACATACAATTGTCATTCAAAATCACCAACAAATCTTTATCTTTGCTAATGCCAGCATTGTTTATACCTTCAAAGGCCAAACCGCCCGTCATTGCGCCATCGCCTATTACGGCAATTACTTTTTTGTTTTCTTTATTATGATGCACCCCATACGCCATGCCTAATGCAGCTGAAACCGAAGTGCTAGAGTGGCCCACACCAAAAGTATCGTACTCACTTTCGCTACGTTTAGGAAAACCACTTAAACCTTTATAAATTCTATTGGTATGAAATTGCGCCCTTCTGCCAGTTATTATTTTATGGCCGTAAGCTTGGTGGCCAACATCCCAAACAATTTGATCTGCTGGCGTGTCGTATATATAATGTAAAGCAACAGTTAACTCAAGTACGCCCAAACTGGCCCCAAAATGCCCACCATAAATGCTAACAGTATCAATTATATATTGCCTTAGTTCTTCGCAAACTTTAAATAACTTGTCTTTACCAAGTGTTCTTAAATTTTCAGGTATAATAATTTGCTTTAATAGTTCGCCGGCTTCTACCATTTGTTTTGTATAATATTAAATCTGTACAAAGATATATTATATACTTTTAGTTTAACAAAAATATTGCAGCTAGCTTTACTAATTATTATTTTTTAATAGAAGGTAATTGTTTTAAAGCTTAATATTCAAAATTGTTTGTTTATTTTTTTTGCAAAAATGGAATTTTGCCTAATTAGTAGTCAAACATGACTATTGGTTACCACTTAATATATATATAGTTATATTCGTAATTTTAAAAACACTTTATTTTTAATAAATAATTATCAAAATAAAATTACAATTTTACAATGTGTTTCATAAAAGTAAAAGAAACTTTTTTTTACCATTTTCTAAAAAAAACGAATTTTATTGCCATAAAATAACAAAATAATTAAAATGACTGCAACACTTTATGCTTCTCTAAAACCAAAAGCGCCTAGTTTTTCTTATTTACATAAAAGATATAATGCTGTACTGCAATTAGTAAATGTTTTAATTGGTACCATACCTAATTGCGACCCCATAATGGAGATTTGGCCTACTTCTTTTAAAACATATAATTTATTTGTGCCAAATATGTTAAATTTACCAGCCTCACTTTTCGGCAGCAAATCTGTTAAATCATTAATGGGCTTAGCAATGTATCAATCAAGTGCTGCGGCAGGCTGTAATTATTGCACGGCTCATTGTTGTTCTTTTGCTATTCGGCGAGGTTTAGATGAATCTGTAATTTTAGGAGCAGCAGAAAAAAAAGAAGCAGCGGTAATTAATTTCTCACAAAAAATGGCTCTAATTCCTTGCGAAGTAACAAAGGAAGATTATCAAAATTTAAAAAACCATTGCAACGCTAAAGAGGTTGAAGCCGTATCGGTGGGCATAGTTTTGATGGGCTTTTTAAACAAATTTATGGATGTAATAGGGGTTGAATTAGAGCCAGAAGCAATTGATGATGTGGCCAATTTATTAAGTAATACTGATTGGGAAACTGGCAAACATTTTAATGGAGAAGCGAAACCATCAAAAGGGCATAATATAAAAACGGATAGCCTTTCTACATTCCTAAAAGTTATTATTCAGGCTCCAGGTGCCATTCGCTTAGAAAAACAATGGACAAAAGGAGTGCCAAGCGATTTAAATGCCATCAACTCTTTTCTTAAAAACAGCATAGGGCATCATTTTTCAATTTTATCTAAACTAAAAAGCGGCAAACTTAAAAGGGCAGTTGCCACCATTTTAAGAGATAACTTTTCAGCCTCGAATACTGATATAGGTTTGCGAGCTAAAGTATTGTGTGGTTTAATTTTTTCAAAAATTATAAAAAATAATTATTTAGAAATTGAATTAATGCTTTTAGCACCAAATAACAATGTTGATATAAGTGAAGAATTGCTTGGCAGTATAGTTGATCTTTCGAATAATGTAGCCGTAAATTTAAACAGAAATACCACCTTAACCGAACAAGAAGTAGCAGCGATGCACTTTACGGTGAAGGCTTCCCCTAGCCCCGCAATTATTTATGAACAGGCTATACAAGATGTTACCAATCAGTTGTCTCCTAAATCAATAGTTGAATTGGTAACTTGGATATCTATTTTACAGGCATTACATCGATTAGAAAAATTACCTGGTACTTAAAAAAACCACATTTATTTATAAGCAAATTTATAAAAATATGAGCGAGATCAAAAGTATTTAAAAAAGGATGCTCTTTCGCTTCAAATATTTTATAAATCAATAATTTTTGAGACATTAAAATAAAATATAGCTGATTACGTTTTAACTATAGATCAATTTTAAAATAAATTAAAATTAAATATGAAGAGAATTAATTTACTGCTACTAAGCATTTGTATTATTGGCTTTGTTGTATTAATGAATTCGTGTAAAGACCCATGCAAGGATGTTGTTTGTGGAGATAATGGTGCATGTATAGAAGGCGATTGCGAATGTGAAGCTGGTTTTTCTGGTATTAATTGCGAAAATAGAGATGAAGAAAAAACTGCGACACTTGAGTTAAAAATAAATCCAACTTTTGGTGAGGAAACTATTAATTTGTTTGAACCTGTTTTGAATGATGCAGGTCAACCAATTTTTGAATTAACAAAATTATACTTTTATATTTCTGACTTAAAGTTGGATGGCGAGGCTGCAGTAGAAGAAATTATGTTAGTTGATATTGAAGATGCTGAATTAAATGTTGGTAAAACTAAAATTAAATCAGGCGATTACAATTCGATAACTATGGGTTTGGGTGTTGATAAACGTTGGAATTTTAATGATCCTGCATCGTTTGAAAGTGAACATCCGTTAGGTTTTGACCATATTGGTAATCATTGGAGCTGGAATGAAGGATACATTTTTTATAAAATTGAGGGCAACTATTCTACAAAAGAAGACGGTGTTTTAGATGGTGGCTTTTTGTTTCATTTGGGTACCGATGAGTTATACCAAAATGTTACTTTAGATAAAGCGGTTAGCCTTAAGGAAAATGAAACTGAAGCAATAGTTTTAAATGTTGATTTTGAAAATATATTTTTTAAAGAAGGTGGCTTAGATTTAAAAACTGAATTTAGATCGCACGGAATGGGAGAGCAGTTTGAAATAGGCCAAAAATTTGCAAATCGTTTAATCGAAAGCCTTGAATAAAAATTTCGCATTTACTTTAGTTGGCTTGCTAAGCATTTCTATTTTTTGGATGGCTTGTAAAAAAGATATGCCAATGGGAGGCGATGAGCCATCGGGTGAACAAGTGAATTATCCAGATCCAACACCTTACGAATTAGAAATTCCTGAAGGCTTTCCAAAGCCAAAAATTCCGGCCGACAATCCTTTAACAGTTGAAGGTATTGCCTTAGGTAGACATTTGTTTTGGGATCCTATATTATCGAAAGATAATAAAATGAGTTGTGCTGGTTGCCATGCCCCAAATGCCGCTTTTAGTGATATTACTGCCACAAGCATTGGTGTTGATGGTGTTTCTGGTAAGCGAAACTCTATGGCTTTATTTAATTTGGCCTGGTCGCCAAGCTTTTTGTGGGATGGAAGTGCCGCAACATTAGAAGCGCAAATTTTAAACCCAGTACGCGACCCTGTTGAAATGCACTTAGCCTGGAAAGACGCAGCGGGAAAATTGAAATCAGAACCGGAATACAAAAAAATGTTTTATAAAGCTTTTGGCATTACTACAGCTATTGATAGCCTTAGTGCCGCTAAAGCTATTGCTCAATTTTTACGCACAATGGTAAGTGCAGGTTCAAAGTACGACAAAGCTTTACGTGCCCAAGAAACTGGTGTGCAATTAACCGATTCTGAATTAGACGGCTTCACCATATTTTTTAACGATAGCAAAGAAGACGGGCATTGCCAGCATTGCCACGGCAGTATTTTATTTTCAAATACTGATGATTATTTTAGAAATAATGGCTTAGATGCTTGGGATAACATAAATCAACTAGCAGATTTAGGCTTTGGCGGACATACTGGTTTAGATAGAGATGCAGGCAAATTTAAAGCGGTAACTTTGCGTAACATTGAACTAACTGCACCTTATATGCACGATGGGCGGTTTAGCACCTTGGAAGAAGTAGTTGATTTTTATATTGCCGATGTTCAACAATCGCCTACAGCAGACCCCATAATGCGTACTGATTTTATACAAGCAGGTGGCTTAACATTGGGTGAAAATGGCAAAAAAGATTTAATAGCTTTTTTAAAAACCCTTACCGATTGGGATTTTGTAAACGACACCAGTTTTCATAGTCCGTTTTGATATGCCAATTTACCTGCTTTAATTGTGGTTAATACTTTGGTAGTTAAAATTTCTTCGTTAGGTATAGTTAATAAGCTTTTATTTAAGATGGTGATGTCTGCCAACTTTCCTACTTCTAAGCTACCTCTTATTTTTTCTTGTTTAGCGGCATAAGCATTATTAATAGTATAAGCTTGCAAGGCTTGCTGGCGGTTTAAACATTCATCGGGATAAAATGAAGGTTCTTCACTTTTATACTTACGGGTAACTGCTGCATAAAAATTTTTTATAGGATCGATTGATTCAATAGGGCAATCAGTTCCATTGTTAACCTTTGCACCACTTTGCCAAAGGCTTTTCCATTTGTAGCCACCTTCTTTAATTCTTTTTTTACCAAATCTATTTAATACGTAAGATGCATCGCTAGTGCAATGGTTGGTTTGTATTGATGCTAATATATTGTTTTCGGCAAATCTATTAATATCATTAGGGTGCAAATGTTGGGCATGTTCAACTCGCCAACGGTGATCATTTAATTCGTGTTGTCTAATTATCTTTTCATAAATATTTAATACCGTATTGTTGGCTTTGTCGCCAATAGCGTGGGTGGCCATTTGTAAATTATGTTGCGCTGCAAAGTTGCAAATTTGTTCGTATTCATTAATAGCTAAAGTGCAATGGCCGTAATTGTTGGGGGCATCTTCATAAGCATTTAACAACCAAGCTCCGCGGTTACCAATAGCGCCATCCATATATCTTTTTATCGCACCAATTGTTATTTTATTTTTTTTGTAAGGAAATGTTTTAGATAGTTTGAGTAAATTTTCTGCGCTTTCGTGTAGCATCATCCAAACATCTACACTTAAAGCTTCTGTCCCTTTTTTGCTGCTGTATTTTTCATAATCGGGTAGGCGTATGTCAGCATCTTGAAAAAAAGTAATACCATTTTTTAAACATTGGGTTGATGCTAAATTTATAGCTTTATAAAAACGGTTTTCATTTTGCTCGTAATATTGCTGCAATAATTTCCTAATTGGGTTGGTTGCATTTTCATCTAATGCGCCTGTTAGTTTGTTGTTGTGTTGTATAATTTTACCGCCTTCAATTTTTGATGATATGGAAAGTTGCGCCAACTGCAAAGCCTTTTTATTTACCACACAACTATGCATAGCAGCGTGCCACAACACTACTGGGTGATTTGGAGCAATTTTATTCAATACCGTATTGGTAGGAAATCCTTCAATAAGTTCAGCAGCTTTGTCTCATTTTTCTTGGTGCCAACCTTCTCCTTCTAACCAATTATTGGTTGGCGTATTTCTAACTTTATTTTTAACCAGTTTTAATACTTCGTTCCAGTTGTTGCAAGTGCTAAAATCAAGTTTCATTTTGCTGTAACCCAAGTTGGTAAAGTGACCGTGGCCTTCAATAAAAGCAGGCATCACAAATTGGTTTTGTGCATCTATTATGTTAACATAATTGGGTAACTGTTTCGATAGTTCATCAAACATTCCGATAGCTTTTATTATTCCATCTTCCAGCCACAAGGCATTATCATTAATTACACCAAAGCCATTAAAAATTGAATTACATCTTATTAAAAAAGCATCACTTTGCATTAAACAAAACTAACAATTGAAGTGTAATTTAATGTGTATGTTTGAAAAATGTTTACAACAATAAGCGGAAAAGATATTGAAACGATGGCTAAATTATATCGACTCAATTTAATTAATAGCATTACCGGCTACAAAAGTGCCAACTTAATTGGTACACAAAATAAGGAAGGAAAAACTAACCTTGCGGTGTTTAGTTCTGTTACTCATTTGGGAAGCAATCCGCCAGTAGTTGGTATGGTGTTGCGACCTACAACTGTTCCACGCCATACTTTTGACAATATAATGAATACTGGTTTTTATAGCATAAATCATATAAAGGCAGATTTTGTGGCCAAAGCGCATCAAACTTCGGCAAAATATGGTTTAGAAGCGTCGGAATTTACTACTTGTGGTTTTAATACTTATTATAGTGATAACTTGCCTGTACCTTATGTTAGAGAAAGTTTGGTTAAAATTGGCGTGCAATTTAAAGAAAAACACCAAATAAAAGTGAATGGTACTTTGCTAATTGTAGGTGAAATAATTGAGCTAATAATTCCAGAAAATGCGATTGCTATTGATGGTTTTGTTAACCTTGCTGCTTTGCGTAGCGTTGCTATTAATGGTTTGGATATGTATGGCAGGGTTAGTCCTATTGATCGGCTGTCGTACGCACGGGTAGATGAGCCTGTAAAAAGTATTTTAAAAAAAGATTAAAAAAGCATTAGATTTTCGTTTCAAATAAAAATAAAAGTTTTACATTTGCATTCCGTTTGTAAAAATGGTGTTTCTTTAAAATGATGGTGCGGTAGCTCAGTTGGTAGAGCAAAGGACTGAAAATCCTTGTGTCGGCGGTTCGATTCCGTCCCGCACCACTTTTAGTTAATTTCCCTTACTCTCCTTTAACACCAAAACCCTTTCAAACCCACTAAATACAAGCCTTTCAGCGTTTTTAACCATTAAACCCGATTAAACAAAATTAAATTTAAAGGTACAACATACGGTACAATGCTTATATTAGCGGTACAATTTCATAGTATGACTTCAAGATTTTTTCTACATCACTCTAAAAACAACCCCGAAGCCTTAATTATACTATCTCTAAAATATGATGGAAAAAGGCTTAATTATTCTACCAAAGAGCGAATACCGCAAAATTGTTGGGTGCAAAAGGAACAAAGGCCAGTACGTTCAAACAGCAAATTTCCTAATCACAGGCAATTAGAGGAACGGTTAAAACAGGTACGGTTATTAGCTACCGAAGTGTATTTACAGTTGGTCAATAAGGAAACAGAACCAAGCAACACACTTTTACGTCAACAATTAGACACCAAGTTAGGCAGAAAGAACGAAGATAAAATGACCTTGCTTAAATACATGACAACAGTTTTTCCACGAACTAAATTTAAAGGAAAGACACGCAAACCACAGTCATTAAAACCCTACAATCAATTAGCAACCTTATTACAGCAGTTTAACAAAGAGACAAAAAGAAGCATTGATTTTAAGGATGTGAACATTGAGTTTTATAATGCCTTTATAGACTTTTTAAGATACAATTCAAATGATAGTAATGGATTTACAGAAAATACAATAGGGAAGCATATAGGCAGCTTAAAAGCCGTTTTAAGGCTTAGTCATGCCGATAACCATCATACTAATAACTTTTATCAAGACCCTCGTTTTGTAGCTCCTACCGAAGAAGTACACAACATTTATTTAACCGATGAAGAAATAGACCTACTATACAATACTGATTTAAGCGGAGAACCCAACTTAGCGCAAACCAGAGACATCTTTATAATTGGATGTTACACCGGATTACGCTATTCCGATTTACATCAAATTAGAACCGAAAACATCACCAACGGTTATTTAAAACTAACTACTACCAAAACAGAAAATGATGTAGTTATTCCGTTAAATCCTTTGGTGTTGACTATTCAAAAAAAGTATGGTGGTCAATTTCCAGCACCATTTAAAAACCCTGTAATGAACCGGCACTTAAAAGAGATTGGCAAACTCGCCGGATTAAATGACCAAGTAATTTTTAAAAAGACCATAAAAGGAGAAAAAGCAACGCAAACATTTAAGAAATACGAATTAATATGCACGCATACTGCACGTAGAAGTTTTGCCAGTAATATGTTTAAGTTAGTCGTACCCACTTTAAGCATTATGGCAATAACAGGACACCGCACCGAAAAAGCATTTTTAAAATACATTAAACTAAGTGCAGAAGAACATGCTAAAATTATGCACCAAATAATGTTAGAAAACTATAAACTTAGGATTGCTAAATGATTTGGGAAAAAGATGATTGGGTTTGGAAAATAGACACAGTTTCATTAAATGAAATACTCTACTATAACTTAAAAACAGGAATTACGAATGTTTTTATTCAAAAAAATAGCCCAATATCTGATGATTTAAGAGTAACTATTAGAAAAGCTTGGGTTGACATAGTTTCGTATGTAAATTATTTCAATAAAAAAAATTGATAAAAAATATAGGGGTGATACTAAGCAATTAAAATTGTTAGCTTTTAACTTAGATAGAGAACTAACACAAATTGATTTTTTTGATAGTGTAGAACCATTTCCCGAATATTTTATTAATGAAGAAGGGCGAAAAGTTGAAAGAGATTACATATTTGAAAAAGCGGTTTATAGCGATACGTTTAGATATTATTTTGAATACGGAATTAAATACAAATCTCTTAGAAAAAACCCTGCTAAGTATTTAGTAATTGATATAGTCAGACAATACCTTAAATTTTCAATTTTAAGATATATTTCATATTGTGATGAGAGGGAAAGTATAATAATTGATAAGCCTAAGTGGAATTATCAAAATAACAAAGAGTATAAAATTAATGTGCAGTCTCGCATTGATGAAATCACATGTTGTAACGGTAAATTTGGATATGAATTTTCAAATTACCAATTAGAGGAAATTGCACGGTTATTTTATTTATGTGCAAACTCAATTCTTAACTATGCTAATGATAAAGAAGAAATAAAAAAATTCACTTGGCTTCATATACCAATATTCGATTACTTTACTGGAATTTCCAGCACCCCATATTACGCTTTCTATCCATACAAATATTTTCAGTCTGATAAATATGTTCAATTTCATACTAAACTTGTAAAATTCTTAAATGAAAATTTTGAGGACGAAGTAAAAATTTTAAAACATAGAGATTTCCTGTTAGGAAATATAGGTATTTTACTTCTAAACTATTTGGAAAGTAAAGATGATACTGAACAAATAGAACCCAACGTTAAACAAATGCTAAACGAACTAAATTCAACAAGTCATAAAATTTTGCTGCTAATAAAAATGAACCTTTTAGAAAACAAAAAACCTACCGAAATTAAAGAAGAATTTTTGCCGAATGATGAAGATACCTTAGAAAATATTAGAAAAATTTTATCAAATCAATACCCTAATCATCCTAAATTTCCTTTTGGTAAAAAACCACAAAAAGCGGTTAATGAGTTATTAAAAAAATATGAAATAAAAATACCTGATAATTGAAAAGAGAAATTCCCCGAAAATTTTGGGAGTTTCCCCAGAGATTCCCCGACAAATACAATCTATTCTTGTAAAAATTATTTGCAGATGCAAGAAAAGATCATATTAAGTTCCATTAGTAAAGAGCAATTAGCCGAAGAAATTGCCGATAAAGTAATAAACCGTATAGGAGCAGCCAAGCCTCAAAAAGAAGAAAAGCTGGAATACTTGAACCGTGCCGAAGTTGCCGGAATACTGCACATCAGTTTACCCAAGTTAAACGAACTCACCAAGCAAGGGCAGTTAATCAGTTACAAGTTTGGCAACCGTGTACTCTATAAAAAAGCCGAAGTACAGGCTTTTATCGAATCTAAGAAAGTAAACTTTCAACCGAAATAAAAAGAAGGAACAGAGCTAAATGCACTATTCCTTCCACAATTTCATATATGGCAAAGGTAAAGCATTTAGCTCAATTAATAAATTGGTTATGGCTTATATCTATAATAAGATTTTACAACAAAAAATTGTATTTGATACACTTGTATTAGAATGTAGCCTAGATACATACGGTTTGACGAAGAAAAGTTTACAGATACAAAGAACCTTGTTGGAACGATAAAAGATGTACTTCGTGATGATGCCAAACCATTTGGAATTAACCATATAAAAATCAGCGACTTTAAATTAGAATTAAATGTATCTGCAAAGCTGTTACATAAAAACTATACCAAAGGCATATCAATTGAAACCATTAATGAGCTAATAATAAACCTAAACAGCACAGGTGTAATTTCAATTGATGCTCAAATATTATTAGATACTGCAATAGTTAAAAGATGCGATCCTGTAACAAACATCAACATAAACAAACCTATTGAAAACTACTTTAATGCTTTAAACCTTCTTACTATTAATGATAAATACAACATTACTCTATACCGAACAGCTAATAATAAAAGTGGGATTTCGGGAGTAACGGCAATTGCAAAAGCATCAACTGTAAAGGATAGAATGAGCTTTTATAACAAAGTAGGACAATTAAAAAAAGACCCTGAATTTGATATTGCATTTCCACAATTTAGAGAATACTTCAAAAACAAAATTAGAATAGAAAGCAATTTGAGAGGGAAAAAGAACATCAAAAAATCATTAGAAATTTCGGATAATTATTTGACAAGTGTATTAGGTGCAGAGGTCAATTATAATGCCATACTTTATCAAAAGTTATTAGAACCACTAAGAAGTATTGAGCTATTAGAGCCTATTGGTTTTTCTACTATAACAAAATATTTAAAACAGTTAGGTATTGAATATTTGGTTAGAAAATACAATTACAATATTACCGCAATTAGAACAGCTTTAAAGGTTTTTTCCAGACATAATCAAATGCCCTCAATTATTGCAACTGCTAAGAGATTACAGAATCAACAGCAACCAGAAGCTAAAGGCTTGTTAAATGAAATAGAAGAACGGTTAGTTAATGCATTTATGTTGGTTTAGTGTAAAGGTAATAGGTATGTGATGGGTTCTTTGGTGTCAGCACCAAAAGCCTTAACCATTAAAACAATAATCAAAGAGAAATTAAAATATAATTTAATATAACATGAAAAAGAAAATTAGCGCAAAACGCCAAATACAATTTAGAAATTTATTACTCAAAAATCCAATACTTTATCAATCGGAATTTTGCCAATGTAAATAGAAAAGTATCAAACTGTTAAAATCAAAGAGCAGTTATTTAACTTACCAATTTGTTCAAAATGTAATTTTGAAATAGAGCCAAAGCCAAGTGAAAATTTTTATATAGACATTTACGATGAAATAGAAGAACGAAAACAGGACAAGATAATTTCACTTATTAACGAATACGGACATGATTATAACGAAACTGTTTTTACCCGTAGGCAATGGGTAGAAGATGCCATAGTTTGGAAAGATTGGATTTAGTATGTGGTGTCAGCTCCACAAGCGTTTTAAGAAGTGCCAACACTAAAGAATCATCTAATCAATCTATCTGATCGTAAACTATGGGTTTAAGCATTACAAGCAGTATAGCCGATCTAAAGACCATATAAAAGGAAAACAAGCAAAGTTTGTTTTAGATAATCCCTTATTAGAATTGGATAATCAAATAGAAGCAACTTATAAAAGTTATTTGGTTTAGTGGTTGGTGTCAGCATTAGAAGCATTTACCGATAATCACAATTTGAAAATAAAATCAAGTAAACATTTTTACTTACAAATCTTTGAGCAGATACGATTTAGAAAACAAATTATCACTAAGAAACATCGTGAGGGTTATGGTAATGAATCATCTAATAAAAACATAAATTTGTGGTTTTGGGTTTAAAAGTTAGTTTCAGTTCCAAACTGTTTTTGTTACCTCGATGACCAATTACTATTACCTACCCCAACCAATGAAACCACCTACCCAAACATTGAGG